>OCGZ01000057.1_pt1 | contig 137083 bp, 174 predicted proteins | sample 1538711 | NCBI WGS metagenome assembly OCGZ01 (sample SAMN04571720, study PRJEB22368) | human gut metagenome | biome: human gut; material: stool | host: Homo sapiens | place: Luxembourg | collected 2012-08-17
TAGCATAATTAATTATACCAAAAAATCGCTCAGACCTCACGGTCTGGGCGATTTTTCTGTCAGGAGAGTTTTTTTACAGCCCCTTTTTTTTGCCGTATAAGCCAGCACAAAATTTTCATTTCATATTGTAAGTGTAAACATTTTTGGTTTTGAAAGGAGGAAAATAATATGAAATTAAAGAATTCAGATGCAGCAAAATTAATTTTTTCCAAGAAAGCATATCTTTCAAGATTATGTGATATTTTAGGGAGCCCTCATGAACTTAGGGATTACTTAAAGGAAATGGAAAACAAATATCCGTTTTTGAAAATGGTAATCAGAAAGGATATCGAATATTATAGTAAACAGGCCGAGCAATACGACCAAGCAGCAGAAGAAGCATACAAGGATTGGCTAGTCATGAAGGAAGAAAAAATTTTTCAAGGTGGTTGTTTTGACTGTCCTCAAGGAAATGGTGAAGGTGGTTGTACAATCCCTGGATATTGCTTGAAATGCGATATTGAAGAATAGCTGGAAAATCTTACGGAACACGAACAAAAAACTGAAATTTGAATCAAAGAATTTACTATGTTAGAAATGATTTTAAAAATTGATGGAACAGTTGGAAATTTTCCAACCTTGAAAGAGTTTCGCGAGTCAGGCGAAGGACTTACTGTTGGTGGGTTTTGTTTCCGTGTCCAGGTAAATGGGAAAATGCTGGATGTCAATTTTGATTTCCCGGCATATGCCGCAAATGTTCTGAGCGATAACACCTTAATGTTTGAAGCCGGCGCAGCGACGTTTTTCTCAAACCACAACGATCATCTGGACGAGTGCTATGATGAAGAATATGCCAAAATGGGGATTTCCAGAGCGGATCTTACTGGGGAAGTGCTTTCGTCTGCAACAGAAATCCGAGAGGTTGCCATCGACTGTGATTACAGCATACACCTTAAAATTTTGGATATTACATTCATCGAAGATGGAAAAAGCTACCATGTTGACAAAGATGTAGTTGAGAAGTTTTCGCTGACTGGAAATGACACGGAATATTACAGATGGAAGATTGATCAGCTTGAAAAGCTCAATCTGGAACATCAACGCAATAACAGACTTTCAGAAATTCTTGCCGTTGAGAGACTTTGTAAATCCATTGGATATGGAAATGTCATGGATATCGCAAGCGGCCTGTGGGCGATCGAAGAGGGCGTTCCCATGCATGTCCCGACTGTGGAAGCCTACCTGACCGAAGATGGGAAAGAAACGGCACGGATGGCCTTAAATGCAAGGATTGAGGAAATCAAAGAATTAAAGCATCTTCTGCTTTTCTAGGCTGTTTATATATCAGGAAGAACACCTGTTAATACACTAATCTTTAAAGAGTACATAAACAGTGTACTCTTTTTTGTTTCATATTACAGATATAAGAAGAATTTACGTATTGAAAGGAGAGTAACTATGAAAGTAAAAGAAATTACAAGAAAATGTTCTAAAACAAATTACGAAGGAGGAATCCTGTATAGAGTATCTTTTACAGATATTCCGGATTACGCAAAAAATATGTGGAGAGAACATTCTGCAGAAGCTCATATGGCTCTTACAGAACCAGTTCTTGAAATGCAAGCCGTTATTACCCCAAACAAAAAGCTCCATGATGTCAACGTTGGATATCAGTTCAACAGCTATGTTGAATTTCCACTTGAGGCAATAGATACCATTCAGATGGCAGATGATTTTATTAAAACCGTTGACTCAGAAGGAAACGTACTCCCGGATGCGTATAACCCGCAAACTGGAGAAATTATGGGAGACATTGAGTGGAATGAGCTTGTCACTGATCTTAAAAAAACAGAACAGTTAAAATCCATTTCCCTTTATTTTCAGCTAATGAATGACCGTCCAGAAGAGTTTGCAAACACAGGACTTATTAATATTGAAAAAAATATTGACAAGTTTATGGTCGCCGCCCAAGTGTTAAATAAACCTGTTGGTGTAGTTTACGAGAGCAAATATCATTTAATGGTTGTGGATATCTGCATCGGAAAAAATGGATATTATACTTATGAACGTATTATTCCAAAAATTCAGGGGATTGCGGTTGCTGTTCTTGCGGAATGGAGTGGAAGATTCTTCCTTTTGAAACAGTACAGACATGCATTACGTGACTGGCAGTATGCAATTCCAAGAGGATTTGCAAAAGATGGACTTTCCGGAAAAGATAACGCTGTAAAAAACGTTATTGAAAAAACAGGTTGCACGGTCAGCAATATTACTTATCTTGGTACAACGGTAGCAGATAGTGGGTTATCTGGAACAAAGGTTGCTGTCTATCATGCAAAATGCTCAGAACCGGATTTTAAATACGGAACTGGCAATGCCGCACAGCTTGTTAGTGTGAAACCAGAAGAATTGAAAAAAATGATCCATGACGGAAAGGTTACGGATGGATTCACCATGACAGCATTAATGATGTATCTTGCCAAGAAAACAAATTAGGAAATGATGAAAAGGCTTGCAGCAATGCAGGCTTTTTTATTTCGTATTAAAGAATGTAAACATAAGTTTTAAAAAAATTATACTTTTCTCTTGACATAGTGGCACAATGACACTATAATTAAATCATAATCACGGTGGCACAATGACACTATAAATAGGAGATAATGTAAAATGATTAAAAGAGATAAGAATGGATTAACTGAAGAAGAATTTTTACAGGCATACAAACCAGGTGATTATGACCGGCCATCCGTAACTGTAGATATGGTGGTATATCGGTTAAAAGAGAATCTTTCAAGTTTGCAGCTTCTTTTGATCCGGCGCAAAAATCATCCGTATATTGATTGCTGGGCACTTCCTGGAGGATTCATTGGTATGAAAGAATCAGCTTATGAAGCTGCCTGTCGGGAATTAAAAGAGGAAACAAATTTATCAGACGTCTACCTTGAACAGCTATACACTATGACACAGCCGGACAGAGATCCGAGAATGAGAGTAATTGACATTGTGTATACTGCATTGCTTCCATATGGAAACGTCCAGAAAGAACATGCCGGAGATGATGCAAAAGATGCCGCGTGGTTTGATGTGCAATTTACAGAAGATTCTCTGATCCTTTCTAATGAAGATCGGAATATTTCTATTTGCTATAAGCTGGATGCAAAGATTTTCCATAATGGAATTTTGGAAATAAAAAATTATGTTCCTGCCTTAAAAAGCGGAGAATCTTTAGCTTTTGACCATGATCAGATTGTGCTGGAGAGTCTTGAGCGGATGAGAAATAAACTTCAATATACAGATGTTGCGTTTAACCTTGTACCGCCAAAATTCACCCTCCCGGATTTACAAAAAATCTTTGAGGTTATTTCCGGGAGAAGCATGGAAAAGAAAAACTTTCGGAGGAAAATAGCTCCAAAGGTTGAAAAACTGCCTGGAGAAACTGAAAAACCGATTACAAGTATTAAACCAGCACAATTATACCGGTATGCAGGGGGGAATTAGAAATGGTTACAGGAGTTATGCTGACAAGAGCACAGCCTTTTCACAAAGGGCATATGGACGTTGTAAACCAGATATTAAAAGAAAATGAAAGATGCCTGATTGTAATAGGAAGTGCAAACAAATGTAACACAGAAAGAAACCCACTGATGATTACTGACCGTACACGCATGATTACACACGTTCTTAAGTGGCATAACCTGACACAGTCAACAGTCCAGCTTCTTCCCTTGTGTGACTGGAGTATGGAGAACGCTTACCAGTATGCGCAGGAATGGGGAAACTTCCTGTATTACAATATCGTCAATGCAATTCAGCAGAAAGAATTTGCTTTTTATTACAACGATGATCCAGAGACCGTAAAAAGATGGTTCAATCCGGATATCAGCAAACGTGTTACCGTAAGATCTTCTGTCCGGGTACGTGATGTTTCCGGAACAAAGATACGTGATGCTATTTTATCCCATAATGAAGAGTATCTGAAAAAAATGTTGGATCCGCCGGTTCTTGAAGAACTTGATTACATTCGCTTTATGTTACAAAATTCAAATAAACCTGACTATATTTTACCTTAAATCCGCAAGGGGGAATTTTCATGAAGATATTAGTAGTTGTTGACATGCAGTATGATTTTACAACCGGTCCACTTGGAAATAAAGAGTGCGCAGCTGTAATTCCAAATGTAATTTCTGCAATCAAAAATGATACCTATGATCACATTATTTTTACGAAGGACACACATCAGAATAATTACCTGCAGACGCAGGAAGGACAAAAACTTCCTGTCCCGCACTGTATTGAAGGGTCAGATGGATGGAACATTGTTGATGAAGTGTTTTGCGCAGCCGATGGAAAACATATAGAGGTCGTTTGTAAACCTACTTTCGGAAGTGTTGAACTTGGAGAGTTATTAGAGAGATATTCTAACGAAAGTGAAGAACCAGTTGAGGTTGATTTCTGTGGGGTATGCACAGGCATCTGCGTGATCAGCAACGCTATGATCGCAAAAGCTTTTATTCCGGAAGCAAAGGTGTGCATCATCGAAAAAGCATGTGCCTGTGTAACACCACAGTCACATCAGACTGCAATCGAGGCTATGAAAACCTGTCAAATTGATATTATTTAGGAAAGGGAGGGAGAATAATATGGTATTAAATCAGATTATTAACAGTTTATTAGAAACCGATATGTACAAATTCAGTATGGGGCAGGCAATTTACCACCAGTTTTCCGATTACAAAACGACATGGACGTTTAAGTGCCGGAACAAAGATGTGTATTTTACACCGGAGATGGTGCAGGAGATTAAAGAGCAGATTAAGGCGTACTGCAGTCTGCGTTTTACGGAGGAAGAGCTGGACTATCTGAACCGCATTACATGGATCAAGGGAAGCTATATTGATTTCCTGCGTCTGTGGCAGCCGCGCTATGAGGATTTTAAGATTTCGGATGAGGCGGAATGCGGACTTTCCATCGAGACATTCGGTACCTGGCTGAATACGTCTTTGTATGAGATCCCGACACTGGCGATTGTCAACGAAGTGTATTTCCGTATGGCGTATGATTATGACAGGCTCTATGCCAGTTTCCGGGAACGGCTGGAGCAGAAGATCAAAGATGCCAGCGGCAGATACGAGATCGGTTCGTTCAGTGAATTCGGACTGCGCCGCCGCCTTTCCGCAGAGGCACAGGAGCTTGCTGTCCGCAAGCTGAAAGAAGCAGAGTTTCGCGGGTCAAAATTTATCGGAACGTCCAACGTCTATCTGGCAAAGAAATACAATCTGACACCGGTCGGAACCATGGCACATGAGTGGATCATGTGTGTCGGACAGGGAAATCACAAACATAACCCGGCGTATTCCAACTGGTACGCGCTTGATGCCTGGGTACGCGAGTATGGCGTGTTAAACGGTATTGCACTGACCGATGCTATTACGACCGACTGTTTCCTGCGGGATTTCCAGCTGACCTATGCAACGTTGTTCTCCGGCGTGCGTCATGACAGCGGAGATCCGGTGGAGTGGGGCGAAAAAATGATCGCACACTACCGGAAACTGGGGATCGATCCGGCAAATAAAACTTTATTGTTCAGTGATTCTCTTGATTTTGCACGGGCACACGAACTGTACGAACATTTCCGGGACCGCACAAAGGTGGCTTTCGGAATCGGCACCTATATCTCGAATGATACGGATGTATCGGCACTGAATATCGTCATGAAAACCACGCTGTGCAACGGTATGGATGTCGCAAAGATTTCCGATACCCCGGGCAAGGGAATGTGTAAAAACCCGGATTATGTACATTATCTGAAACGATGCATCGACTGGCGTATGAATAATGAACAGGAGGGATAACGTATGGATCGAAAACCAGAACACGGATATGGATTTTACAAAACAGCCGCAGTAACATTTTCTGTAGAAGTAGGGAATGTGTTCAAAAATGCAAAAAAGATTATTGAATATATCAATAAGGCAGAGGAAGAGCATGTACAGCTTATTGTTTTCCCGGAATTAAGTATTACAGGATACACCTGCGCAGATATGTTTCTAAGAAATGACTTTATCAAGCAGGCAGAATATGCTTTCCGCGATGTAAAAGCAGCCACAGCAAAAAAATCTATATTGGTATGCGTTGGAATGCCGGTTGAAGAACATGGCAAATTGTACAACTGTGCCGTATATGTGCAGGGTGGATCAATCATTGGTGTTGTACCAAAGACATACATTCCAAATTATGGAGAATTCTATGAAAAAAGATGGTTTGTATCATCCACCTGCCGTAAAACAGATACCATCAGTTTTTGTGGAAGCATTGTCCCATTTTCTGAGAAACTTCTCCTCCGTGGGGATGACGGCATTGTTATCGGAACCGAGATCTGTGAAGATCTGTGGGTTGACAGTCCGCCAAGTGGATTATTGAGCAGAGCAGGAGCCACCGTAATTGTCAATCCATCAGCAAGCAATGATGTGATTGGCAAGCGCCAGTACAGAAGAAATCTTGTAGGGATGCAGTCCGGGCGCTGCCGATGTGCGTACATCTATGCATCCTGCGGGGCAGGGGAAAGTTCCACTGACCTTGTCTTTTCAGGACACTGCATGATCGCAGAGAATGGAAAGATTCTGAAAGAAACAAGAAATTCCATGGAAACAGAGGAAATGATCACCGGTGTTGTTGATATTGAAAAATGCATCAACGATCGCAGAAAATTCAACAGCGATGTATGGGCGGATATTCCGGATGTAACAGAAACACGAATTTTCACCTCCGGCTGGCCAAAAATCCTACCAGATACGGTAGAAGCTTATCCATTTGTTCCTTCCGATAAAACCGCAAGAAGTGAACGATGTGAAGAAATCCTCCAGATGCAGGCAAAAGGGCTGATTCAGCGATTAAAGGCCACAAAGATAACGAATGTTGTTCTTGGATTATCCGGCGGTCTCGACAGCACACTCGCCCTTATCGTATGCTGTAAAGCTTTTGATTTTCTAAAAATTAACAGGAAAAATATCAACTGTATCTCCATGCCAGGATTTGGGACATCAGAGAAAACAAGGAAAATTTCAGAAAAACTTGCAGAGGAATTCCGCGTGTCTTTTAAGGAAATTGATATTAAAAAGAGCTGCTTAACCCATATGAAGGACATCGGGCACAAGGATGACGTGTATGACGTTGCATACGAGAACATTCAGGCCCGTGAACGCACGCAGATTCTGTTTGATTACTCAAATATGATTAACGCGCTTGTGATCGGCACAGGAGATATGTCCGAACTAGCTCTCGGTTGGTGTACGTACAATGGGGATCACATGAGCAATTACGCCGTCAATGTCGGAGTACCAAAAACCCTTGTAAAGTGGATCGTCAAATTTTATGCTGATTCCACTGAATCAAAAATATTAAATGATGTGTTTAACCTCCCTATTTCCCCTGAATTACTCCCAACGGATAAAGATGGGAATATCAAACAGAAAACCGAGGAATCCATCGGAAAATACGACCTGCATGATTTCTTTTTGTACCATTTTCTCCGGAATGGATTTGGAAAAATCAAAATCCAGAAACTTGCAGAAATTGCATTCCCGCAAATCAGTGTAGACGAAATCGAAGCTACCCTTAATACTTTTTACAACCGGTTCCGGACGCAGCAATTTAAGCGTTCCTGTATTCCAGACGGAGTGAAAATTGGATCTGTTGCATTATCTCCAAGAGGAGATCTGAGATTTCCAAGTGATTTATCCATGATGTACTAAAAAAAACGGACTGCCAAAATCCGCAACGGTTCTGGCAGTCCTTTCCCTTTACACAAATCACGCATTTTTCTTCATTTCATATTGAAAATGTAGAAAACAGTTTTAATATGAAAGGAGAAACAATATGTGGACGGTTTTATGGAAAGATGGAGAAAAAGACAGATGGGATCGATTTGAAACAGAAGAGGAGGTTCGGGAGCTTCTGGACAAGCTGGCAGAGAATCCAGATGTATGCGAAGGGGATGCATGGATTTTCCCACCCGCAACAGATGACCTTGCATTAACTCCCGATCTGATGTAACCGGGAGGTGTTTCGTATGACGAGATCACAGATACGCGAAAAATATGGAATTTCAATGTTGGAATCTCCATCCGTGGCAAATAAGTAATTATCGGAGAAAGAAGCGGCGGAATACGAAGATTGCGTTTCATTACATTTAAGAATGTTCGATGAAATTGACGAGAATATCGAAAAATTCTGTTCCAGATGCAAATATTACAGAACCGCAGAGTCTGACAAATGCGATTCCGTAATCCACGGGTGTTCCTACGGCGTCAGCTGCAGGTATATCGAGAAAGCCAAGGGGATTTCCAAACAAAAAGAAATAAGTAACTAAATATTTCATTAAAAGAGTTCGTATGCAACGCGGACTCTTTTTTTTCGTTTCATATTAAATATGTAAACAATTTGATGTATTGAAAGGAGAAAATGATATGACAATTATCAAAATTGAACACGAATTAACAGAGGAACAGGAAAAGAAGATCATGGATGCCATTAACACAATCGCTGTTACCGGTCGGCGAGGTTCCGGTAAAACAACCCTCATGAAAGCATTCATAAGTTATGTACCAGATGATATGTTTTGCTGTCCACCAAGAATGACTGATGACGTAATCGCTTCAAAAATATGGACAAAAGATGATATAAAAGGAGCGATTGAAGAATCTGGATATGAGCTTACCGAAGAATTACTTAACCAGACCATTCTTGATATGGAGGATATGGCTCCCCTTAACGATTGCCAGGATTACGAATGGGATTTTGTCAACGGCTCGATTAAAAATGCTTATGAAGAAATTCTTGCTAGACACGGATGGATTAAAACCGATGACACCCAGTATCTTAAGAAACTCCGGGCTGGCGTTTACAAACTGGTCCAGTCGACCGAGCTTCCAGACGGTAATTACAGCGTCTTCACAAACACTATTGTTATTGCGAATTGGAAAGATTCCGATGGCTTATACGATGCCGACTGTAGATCCATCATTAAATCTTACTATGGATCTATCGAAGAGTTCGAAGATAAGTATCCGGCGTTAGAGCGCAGAGAGCAGGTGCTCGCAGAAATGCTTTTCGAAAGCACCTGTAGTTACGACAGCGAGGAAACGGAAACGGTCAATGACAAGTTGAAAGCGCAGAAAGTCATTGATAAATTCCTGTTCCTGCGCGAGTAAGAAAAATAAGAAGAGCCTTCGGGTTCTTCTTTTTTTTGTTTCATATTAAATGTGTAAACAAAACTATTCACGAAGGGAGAAAAACTATGAGCAAAAAATCAAACAATGAAAACGCTTATGCAATCTTAGAGGCAGGAGAGACTTATCAATTTGCAGGCTACAGATGGGTGCCTGTTGAAATAAACGAAAATTGTCATGTAGCTGTTATGCAGAGCCTTGGTGTAACTGCCGGTCCGTGGCCGGGTTTTTCGATGGAGAACTTAGGTGACGGCAAGCACTATGCTCATAATATCGATGAGTATGATATTAGCAGGTACGATGATAAGACTTATGCATTAATGAAACAGATTAAGCCTGTTAGTTTCATTGATGGTCTGTACTTACCGGGTTTTGAAGATATTAATGACAACCAGCTATGGAAAGATGCTCTTGCGAGAGCAGCAAGTCGTTACAGTTCGTTCGGCGCATCCTACAGCTACGCTTGGACTGGTACTCACAACAGCTACTGCAACGGCGCGTGGGTCGTCGACTCGAACGGCAACACCTACAACGACTATCAGAACAATTCGTATGTTGTCCCTGCCGCTTTTAATCTCGACTTATCCAAAGTTAAGGTTGTTGGTGATGAAATTATCATCATAGGGAATGACAATAACGATCTGTCTAAAAATCCATCAAATAATGGAGGAAATTTTATGACAAATGAGCTTGCAAAAAATATTATTACAGAATACGTTTTCGCAGATTATGATATTTCATCCATTTATAAATTTCTTAATACAGAAGCATCATTGGATGAATCGGAAAAACAATTATATTCCGAAGCATTACTCACAAGCGCTATGCAAAAAGCGGTAATTGCATTATCAAAGCCGGTATGAGAGACTATTTCGCAAAATATTTCTAAAAAAGAGTAATATTTATTATCCCGATGCACCGGGAACTAAAAATTGAGGTTCCTGTGCGTGGGAGCCTCTTTGTTTACCCAGTATGCAACTGGAAGAAAGAGAGAAAATTATGAAAGAAAGAATCAATTTAACTACTTTAGATCACAAGAACATTGACTTTGGAAAGGAATATAATTTTGCCGGTTATAAGTGGATTCCTATCAAAATTGATAAGAAACGAAATATTGCTGTGATCCAGTCACTTGGAGTAACAGCAGGACCATGGCCGGGATATATACTTCCGCAGTTTGGGAACGGTAAAGAATATTACAACAACATTGTAGGAAAGAACGTCAGTAATTATGACAAACAGATGCAAGACCTCTATGAATTTATCAAAGATGTTGAAGCTGAAGCTGAAGATGGTGCAGGGTTGTATTTATTAAATAAATCTGTCGAATCTCTTTCGATCGCCATGAAAGCACTTGCAAAAGCTGCAGACAATAAAATTCATGGAAGTTTGTATGATTGTGTATGGCTTGGAGATACATTTAATGATTTCGCTTTGTACGTTGATGCAAACGAAAAAATACTTTATGGAACGGGACAAAATGATTTGTTTGTTGTTGCTCCGGCATTTAACCTCGACCTCTCAAAAGTAGAGATAAGGGATGATGAAATTGTCATCAAAAAGGAAAAGCTAGAGAATCAATCAAATTCGACCCCATACCGTTCCATCTGGGAATATGGCATGGATTTTGTAAATACAAAAGATGGTGAAACCATGCATGTGACTCCAGAGATGGTAAGACAGATTTTTGAAGCTATAAAAGAGGACAACGGCAGAAATTATGTTGCTTCTTACACAAGCCGTAAGTTTACCAGAGAGCAGTACATTGCTGTGTGTGATGAAGTCGAAAACCTGCTTGCGAATGATTCTGGAGATGCCGAATACCGGGCCTGCGAACATGTACTTGGAGAGGGATTCGACAAGACAGAAACCTGGATTATCAAAAGTATGTTTACTGCAAACCATGAATCGCGTACCGTGGAACATCCTGAAACATTTTCATCCGAACAGGAAGCATGGAATAGAGTTAAATCATTTGCCCTTGCAGACCAGAATGACAAGGAAGTTGCGGAAGTCAGATATAACAAGGACGCTTGCGAAGCTATGGTGATCTACTCAGACAAGACTTTCTGTAAGTTTTTTGCTGAAAAAACGGATGCCCCTGAAACTCTGCCTCTGGACGGAAATACCTGGGAAAAGCAGAAAGCGGCTACCCTTGAACTCGGAACATATAGACTCGCCGGTTATAACTGGACAGCCTGTGAGCTGATCAACAATGGTAAAACCCTTGTACTCCAGTCCCATGGTGTAACCCATGGGGAATGGCCGGGCCTCGAAATGGCTCAATTTGGCAATGGCAATTACTATACAAATTCCATTGATGGCGAAGATATCAGTGCTTATGACAACAAGATGAAAGAATTGTACGATGCCATCAAAGACGTAGAGGATACATCAGCTTCCTATGGAAAAGGTCTGTATTTAGTATCCAGAGAGAAAGCCGGTTTTATAAAATTGGACAAACCTGGTTCTGGTAATTACTGGCGGGCATTGAAGGCGGCGGCAGCAAATTACAGTTTGTTCAGGGCTTCCAGCAGCAGCGCGTGGCTCAGTACTGTCTACAGCAACAACTACGCGCGGTATGTCTACTCGAATGGCCACGTCTACGGCAACTTTCAGAACAGCGACTTTGTTGTTGCTCCCGCATTTAACCTCGATTTATCGAAGGTTGAGATTATTGATGATGAAATCGTCATCAAAGAGTAAGACAATATTCCGAGTTAGACTTTACAGAAACAAAAACACGAAAAAGTGCGGCATGTAATGCTGCACTTTTTTTGTCTCATATTAAATGTGTAAACAAAAAATTCATTAACGAAGGGAGAAACAACTATGAGCGAAAGATTAAACAAAAGTATCGAAATCCTTGAGAAAACAGCAAAGGAAATTGAGGATAAGAAGATTTCTGAGAAAAAGAAAGCCGACACCGAAAGAACCGGTATGATGCAGAAAATTCGGGATCTGAGACCACGGATTACTGACCTGATCAAAGCAGGACAGAAATGCCAGGAACTTGGAATTGATTTTCCAATCTGCTTTGAAGCGGATGACGTCAACCATGATCTTGGATTTATTTCAAAGAATTCGCAGATCCGGTATCTTGGTATCAAAAACGGTGGATTTAACGGTCCATGGGATTTTTACACGGACGGAGTGGAAAGCTTTTCCGTTTCAAATAATGATTATTCAAAAGGAGCTATTGAAGACTCGCAGATTCCGGATATGAAGAAGTTCCTGAACCAGTTCCTGAACCAGTTCGGGATTTTCGAATCTGCCTTTTACCAGTGGATCGAATCACTGAATACAGCAGAAGAGGATACTGATGAAGTAGCTCCTGGTGAATGCGTAAAGAGAATCAGCCTGCGGAATCTGTATGAGAATGGAATTAAGTCTCTTACATTTGGAGGAACAGAAGGGATTATCTTCCGGGATGGACGGTATGTGCTGGAACATAATGCGCTTCCATTTATCGAAGATGGGGAAGAACTGAAATTCCAGTTCTTTGCTGATGCCGGTGATGGAGAAAGATTTGCCCTTGGCACTTCCAAAGAAGAACATGGGGTGTATTTTACACGGAAAGAGTATGAGCTTGCCGTTGAAAACCCTGCGTTTTTAAAACTTCCATCGTTTATCGAGCTTGGCAAAACTTACAAGTTTGCCGGGTATAACTGGACTGCATGTGAGCTGATCAACAATGGTAAAACCCTTGTGCTCCAGTCCCATGGTGTAACCCATGGGGAATGGCCGGGCTTTGTAATGCCGCAGTCTGGCAATGGTGATTACTATGCAGATTCCATTAATGTCGAAGATATCAGCACTTACGATAACAAAATGAAAGAACTGTACGATGTCATTAAGAATGTAGAAGATAAATCTGCATCTTATGGTAAAGGCTTGTATTTGGTTTCCAAGGAAAAAGTTGGTTTTACGGAGTGGGATGAACCTGGCTCTGGAAATTACTGGCAGGCATTGAAGGCAACGGCAGAAAACGCCCGTTCGTTCGGGGCTTCCTACTATGGCGCGTGGCTCGGTACTGTCAACGGCAAATATTACGCGTGGTATGTGAACCGTTACGGCAACGTCTACTACTACCTTCAGAACGGCGACTGTGTGGTTGCCCCCGCTTTCAACCTTGACTTATCAAAGGTTGAGATTATTGGTGATGAAATCGTCATCAAGGAAACCTATAAAAAGACAAATACTGGCAAAGTTGGCGTTAGAAAAGAGCGTTAAAAAAGCGAGACTGATTCTTGCTGTAACAGAACAGGTTTCAGAGGATAACTTTGAACGCCACTATAAGACAGTAGAAATTGAAGTGCCGGAAAATAAACACATGAATTTATCAGAATGTGACATTATTGGAGGCGAATGGATTTCTTAAATATGTAATTATCCCGATGCACTGGGAACTAAAAATTGAGGTTCCCGTGCAAAGGGGAGCCTCTTTGTTTACCCGGTATGTAACCGGGAGAAAGAGAGGAAAATATGATGAACAGACAGGATACAATTAAAACATTACAGCAGATTGCTGCAGAGATTGCACAGGAAATGGGCTATACCGAGATGAAGATAGGAGAAGACCGTCAGAAAGGCATCTGGGGAGAAAGTTTCACCCGATATCTTGAAGAAACCTACGGGGAATGTACCAAGGCAATCAGATGGTTTAAACCCGATGCACCAAAAGATCTGGCATTCGGTGACAACATCGAATTTTCATTCCGTTTCAGCGACCCACAGGTCTGTATTGACCACCGAAAAACAGATGGAAGCCTTGCAAATGTTGAATTTTCTGACTGGAATTCAGAGATTTACAACGAATACGAGAAAGAGAAATCCATCATGGAAGAACAGCTTGGAAGAAAGCTGACAAAAGAGGAAGAGGCTCCCATTGAAGCAAAGCACCCATACCGCACCGGAAACTTCCGACCGAAGGAATACCAAGTATTTGAGAACGATAAGATGCAGGGTATGGGATTCCTTAACAGGATTCTTGAAAAGTGGAACAAAGCTGTTTGCCGGAAAACTGCCCTTACAGATAAGAATTCGATCATTGATAAGGTATGCATTAACTATCGGGAATACGACACAGAGCTTACCTCATTATTCTTCGATTTCCCTGTAAAAGCGGATAAAAATCTGCTTCTTGAGGCATACGCACATATCCAGAAAGCCTGTAACGGTGATACCGTTGTCCGTCTGATAAACCCTGTCTTAACCAAAAACGGGGAAGAAAAGGAACTGGAAGGAGAAAAGATGGATGCGTTCTTCACGGAAGAAGAAAACGGGATATACGAAGGAAACTACAAGGATTTCCTCGAAAGTTTCAACGGACGGGAACTGGAAACAGGAATCTGCCGGCTGATGGACAGCGAAATGGATGGGGATACCACCAAAGGATCCCTTTTGGATTTCATCTGGTAAGGTAAGAAAAGGAAGAAAAGTGTGGCTTAATGCTGCACTTTTTTTTGTTTCATATTCCCTATGTAAACAATTTTTCAAAGACGAAAGGAGAAAAATGATGAAGAAAGATGAATTTTCAAAGAAATTTCTAACAACAATCACATGCCCGGAGTGCGGAGGGCGGATGATCGTGGAAGTGACAAGGGGAAACAGAGAAGATGCATTTCAGGCTTCCTGTTTTTTCTGTAATGAGTGCGGCAGAGACACGATCACGTTTGATGATCCGGATTTTGAATGGAAGAATGACGGAATCGTCCTTTCCCCTTCACAGGCTGCCAGTATGCCTATCGGAGTAGGTAATGTTCGCAGGGTTTTCGGATACAGCGACCGCGACGATTTCCACAGTGGGGACGGAGAGAAAATCCTTTTCCGTAATGGCGGTACTTACGCAGCTTTTATCTGGGATAAAAAACCGGATTTTAAGCAGGTTGCCGCTGTTGTTGAGAAATGTTGCAACAAGCTCATGGATGAAATGCCTGGATGGACAAGCTACTACAACAATAAGTCCATTAACCGTACCACATATGAAAGATACCAGCTTGACTGGATGATTTCGCATGGCCATTCGCTGGAAGAACTGTTCAGCATAATGGACGGCATCTGGGGTGATGACGAATATCCGGATGATCACTGTCCATCAGACTGCTTTGAGGATTTCGAAAGCGATACCGGATTTGGCGGTGAACTTTATGTCTGCTATGAAGAATTCCTTGGAGCAGAGTACCAGAATAAAGCATATGTGAAGACGCTGCTGTCGCCGGAAGAATACATTGTTTACTTAAACGACATCACTCCGACAGAAATCCCATCTGGCATATATCCTACCATGTGCAAGGCATGCCAGCATTGTTTCGAAAACGGAGATGGACGTGGTAATTGTGGATATTACGAGGAAAACGTGAATCCGGAAAACCCGATTGATGACTGTGCTCATTTTGCTAACAATAATGAGTACGGCGTTTACCATCTTCTATACGACGAGACATATGTTTCCGAAAACGTCCAGACGGAAGAGGATATCACTGTCCTCGATGTTGTGAAATTTTTAAAGGAACACGGTACAAAGAAAGAACAGGATGAAATCAAGGATATCCTTTCACTGTCTGATTACGACGAAGAGCTCTGGACCCTGTCCGCAATTTAAAGAAATCACAGGAGAAAAGAAGAAGAGTGGGGCAACTATTCCCACTCTTTTTTGTAGACATAATGGTAAAATACGCGTCTGTTAGTTCAAAAATTTCATTTCATATTCCCTATGTAAACATTTTTTTAAAAGCGAAAGGAGATAAATTTTATGATGAAAGAAAATGCATATAAGTCTGATATGGAGCCTTTTGTACGTGGTGAGATGTTATTTATCCGCGATTCCCTCTGTAACCGGTATAACGGCTACGGTGTTGTATATGAAACAGGGGATGAAATTTTGAGAAAAGCCTCAGAAATCTCAAAGCATCCTGTATCAAAATTTGATGCACTCATTGGGCAGTGTATCACACTTCCTGACAACAGAGAAATCCTTCTGTATCCGTTAAAACCTGCCGATTCTTCCAAATGCGCGTCCGTTGTTTATGCGCAGATAGACAATGAAGAACCAAGAGAAAACAGATACTGTAAAACTTTCTGCCTGGACGGGGATCTTGCCAAAGACCATGATGTGTTTGTTAAAATTCACGAATGGGCTGACAGAATCATCAAGGGAGGTGTGGCAGCATGAGAGTAACAAATTACGAAGTGCTTCTTAACGAAGACCGGATACCACATCTTGTTAAAGAATCCGCGAGAAACTATGCAGGGAATAGTTGTTTAACCAATCCTTCACAGATTGCAGAATTTATGAGAGAATTGTATCATGCAGATATTCTCCCAGAAGAAAAGCTTTGGATGATTGCCATGAATACCAAGTGTAAGCCACTCGGTGTATTTGAGCTGGCTCATGGAAGCATGGATTCAGCAGTGATGGATTCAAAAGCAATCTTTACAAGACTGCTTCTCAGCGGAGCTAGAGGGTTCGTTCTGGTTCATAATCATCGGGGAAAGGGTATGTTGACATCTTGATTTCATTATGATATATTAGGTAGCACCTAAATAAATTAGGAGATACCTAAATGAATGGAGTCTTATTATGAATAATGGAATTAGGGTTGTTAACGGCGGCATGCAACCGCAGAAAGAGGAACCATCGTATGAAGAATCAGTAAGATTTCAAGCTAAATTGATAGGTTTATGGGAGCAACAACAGAGTGTTCTGGGGTATACAAAAGCAACGATTGCCTTGAATATAAGAAATGTAAATGAAATTCTGGATATAAGTGATAAATTCATTTGGGAGTTAAGTGCTTCCGATATGGATTCTTTTTATGAAAGCCTTGTTGGAAGAGGATTAGCATATTCTACAAGGCGTAAGTATCAATCCTGTATAGCAGCATTTCTTGATTTTTTAGAGGCGAGGCATAGCAGAGATATTTATGAAAACTATGGTGTAAATGTTCCAAGCATTATTGATAAATTTAATAGACATATGCATCGTAGGGATGACATGGACTCAGCGGTGCTTCCACCAGAACCAGAGTTATTGGAACGGTTTTGGGATGGTTTAAAGAATGAGATGTTAAATGCAAGAAAGTTTGCTACAATAGCTAGAGATTATATGATATTTCGTACTATGGAAAAAGCAGGATTGAGGTCTTTTGAGTGTATAATGCTTGATGTGAAAGATATACGCTTTGATTTAGGAGAAAAAGGTAAAATTCATGTGCGTTATGCAAAAAGCTCAAAAGGAAATGGATACAAGGAACGTTTGGTGCCAATGCTTATGGGACTGGATGAGCTGATGCAGTGGTATTTAACTAATGTTAGACCATTATTTACGGATGAAGTATCCGGACCATTGTTTTTAAGCGAAACCAAGAGAAGAATATCACGTGATGTTGCAAGAAATTCACTACGGAGAAGGCAGAAGGATTTGGGGTTTACTGATGAGGAAATTTTTAGCCCTCATCAGCTCCGGCATGAGTTTGCAACAAGACTTACAGAAATGGGAGTGGATTTGCTTACTCTGAAAACATTGCTGGGGCATAGTCAGATTCAGACAACGTTTGCATATGTATCTCCCGGTGATGATTTTCTGGAAAAACGGATTCGGATGGCTCAAAGCAAATGGCAAAAGCTATTAGAGTCATACGAAGAGGAACAGGAGGAATGTTAAATGGCGTTGGAATGGAAACTTAGGAAGGTAATGGCTGAAAAGAATATTTGGTCTGGTGCTGAACTTAGCAGATTGCTTCAAGATTTAGCAGGTTACAAACTATCTGCACCATCAATAAGTGCATTAATAAATGAACAGCCCAAACAAGTGAAGGCGGAAACAATGGATGCTTTGTGTATGGCTTTGGAGTGTACGCCAAGTGACTTATGGGTATTTACTCCTACTCCATATGTAAAGAAAAAACAAGAGAAGGTTGTTCCCATTAAAAAGGTTGCAAATGGGAAAATGCCACCTTTATAAATGTTTGTATACAATTCATTGGAGATACCTGTTGAGAAGCCTTGGGTACTTAGAATACTGGAGGAGTACAGAGCATTTTTGATAAGTTACCATAAGGAACAAAAAGCAGTTTTTCATCATTTACGAAATGCAGCGAATATATTTATTGCCATGGAAGATATATCTCCAAAGGAGTTGACTTATGATTGGCTTGAACATACTTTTGAATATTATGGAAAAGCTAAAGCATGGCGTAGTCTATCAGGCTTTATGATTGGTAGAAAACTGATACAGGCACCGTCAGAAAATGGTATGTATAGAAAGCAATGTGAAAAATATATTGCAAAAGTGCCGGAAAGCTTTCAAAAGTGTTTAAAGTGGTATGTGGAAGATAAATTTGCGTTGCAGGAGCGTCAAATATCCAATAACGCAAGCAATCCGGTCAAAGGTAGCACTATTGAATCGGATATGTGTTCATTGTATAGAATGGTTCGATGGATTACGGAAAACTATAAAACAGTGACACATTGGACGGATTTTACTGAAACAATAGTCAATCAATATTTATTGTCTCTGCCAGCTTCAAACCGAGAATGTTCGAGAAAGGATTTGTATCAGTTTTTTAAGTTTGCAAAGCGGAAAAGATGTATATTTACCATTCCGATAACTGATTACAGAACTAGAGAAATGCCACGTGTATGTGAAGCACTGACATATCAGGAACAACGTATGCTGTATCATAAAATTAAGGAAGATGGAGTGTCCTTTCCATATGAAGCACTCCTAACATCCTTGTGCTTTTTACACGCAGTGCAATCAATGAGGATAAAGGAAATAAAACTGAGTGCAGTAAATGTAGAAAGAAAAGTCATACACATGAAGGATGTGCCTGATATATACCTGATGCCCATAGAAATAGTGTTGTTGATAGAGTATATGCAAATGCGAAAGGAATTTCCAAATAATGAATCTAATACACACTTATTTATAAAAAGAACACGAGGCGATTATCTTCCAGACAATCCAGTTTCAAAAACATTTATAACAAGCATGGTGAGAAAATTTAGTGGTTTTACTCCACAAGTACTGAGAATAACCTGTCTTCAGGAAATGGCTGCATTAAATGGACCTAATTTTTTAAGGGAAGCATATGGTATATCTGCAACGCACGCAGGGAGATATGGTTCTTATGAAGAATATTTGGTTGAAGAAGCATTAAAGGATGCAGGATTAAGTTAGGAGGCAATATAGTGGATATTGAAGAATCGTTTGTGCCACAGGAAATAAAAGACAAAATAGAAATGCTGAATAAGATGATTGGAGAAGCAGAAAGTTTAAATAAGGAAATCACAGAATGGTACCATGAAGCTCTATTGGATATGGATTCGGAATTAAATGTCGATGATGAATTATTTGATGCCTCAAATGCTTTGTCTGTCGAAGGTATTGATTTTAATGCAATTATGGAAGGATTAAGCATTGTCAGTATTTTCATAGAAACATATGGAGAACGAAAAAATGAATAATAAAAGTATTACAAAGCTACTGGAAACGGTAGCTTTTTCTAATGGGGTATATGTTCTGTGGAACTTATACGACGGGAACATACACATTTCCATCCAAGTGGGGACAGCACCCCAAGCGCGATTGATATTTCAAATACAAAGAAAGTAAAAGAAGGCGCAGAACTTCTTACCATCGAGTTGTTTGATCATATCATCGTAGGGGCGGATGCAACTTATTGTTCATTACGAGAACAGGGAAATTTTTAGCATCAGAGGAAATACATGAGAAAAGGAGACTAACTATGACTATCAGGCAATATATCAAAAAGAATGGATGGGAAAACGAATGTGAACTGGTGCCGGGATACCGGTACATGATCGTTCACATCAATTTCCTTAACAAAAATAAGGCAGAAATTGAAACAAGCCTTGATATCAAGGCTTTTGATGAACATGATTTATCATCACTGTTCAACAATTTCTGCAAGGAAAATAGTTTCCCGCGAAACACCGTGACAGGTGTCACCGTTGTGGCTTCAGCAGTCACCATGGAAGAGTTACAGGAAATCGATCTTTAAAAACCAGACAAGAGGAATCCATGAAGGGTTCCTCTTTTTTTCGAATAAACCACGGAAAAATTTCATTTCAAGGAAAATTGCGAACGTTTCAAAAAGTGGCATCCTTACATCCCAGATGAGGATATTACGAAAGAAACGATGTCTGCAGACGATATCTGTTTCATCGTAGAGGATTTTCTCAAGCTTTACCGTGCAGAAAAGATATACAAGCGCAACCTTAAACAAGGATACAGGGCACTTGTCGTATGTGCTGATGGAGGCACAATCTCTTACCCATCGGACTGGTCAGAAGAGAAGGTACGGGAATCCTTCAAGGAAGAAAACAAGAAAGGAGATTTCTTCTTCGAACTTTCTGATTTCAAAAAATAGGAGAAACAAAAAAAGAGACTGCAAGTGTGCGGTCTCTTTTTTTTTGTCGTGTTTTTCTCATTTGCGTTTCGCCACTTTATGGAGCCAGTCGCTGGCAGCAGAAGCAGCTTCCTTCCGTTTTTCTTCACTGATATCCGCATAACGCGCGGTCGTGTTCACTGATTTGTGCCCCAGCGCGTTCTGCACCAGATAAATGTCCCCTGTGGAGTTGTAGACACCGGTCGCAAAGGTGCTCCGCAACTTATGAGGTGTAATATGCTTGCTCTGTACCGCAACCGAAGCATATTTCTTAACCAGACGTTGCACAGACCGTGGAGTAATGCGGGTTCCGTTGCGGGAAATAAAAAGGGCATTGTTGTCGCTTTCAAGTTCCATTTCTTCACGTTCCTCCATATAGGCACCAAGCAGTTCCGCGGCAGTTTCGTCAAAGTAGATATTCGAATATTTTCGTCCTTTCCGCACAACAAGGATGCTGTTTTCCTCCCAGTCGATATCCTGAATGTCAAGCCCCACACATTCGGAAATACGGATTCCCGTAGAGAGCATAAGATAAATCATTGCCATATCACGCGTTTTCTGCTTGTCAGAGAAAGCTTGCTGATGCTTGGTGAGCCCGCCCCCGGTTTTAATGGTGTCTAAAAGGAGAGTGATTTCCTCATCTTTTAAGTAAGTGATCGGCTTCGTGATCAGCTTTGGGGACGGGAACATTGCTGCAGCGTTGTTCGCAATTAAGCCTTTTCCCATCAGATATTTGTACAGAGCGCGGATGGAAGCAAGTTTTCTTGCCCGGGCAGGATTGTCATCCATATAGATTTTCCCGTCTTTTTCGTAGCCTGTCTGCAACTTCATCATAATGTCTTCGAAATCATCTGTATTCAGATGATCCAGAACGTCCACGGTTATATCTTTTTTACTTTTGATAACAGGATTGATTTCCATGATAATCTGGAAAATGATGGAGATATCCCTGACGTATTCGTACACCGTAAGGATACTGGCATTCTTTACGGTTGTCATGTGCGTGACAAAACGCATCATGTAATCCGGCAGATCCTGTATAGTCTTGCTTATTTTCTCACCTGTAGATGTATTTCGCTTCTTCTGATAGTTTTTCTCGTCCATAAATACCTCCATGGCACATTTATTCACACCAAATCGTAACTTTTTGTGTATAGTTGAGGAAAATATGCGGTATAGCATATTTTGCCAAAATAAGGCAAATAAACTGGTGTATACGGTGCCTTTTTTATTTTCGCCATTATTGCGTCGTAAAATGATTATTTTGCGACACAATATAAATATATAATACCACTATTCCATCCGAGTGTAAATGGGAAAATCAACGCTTCCCGCAGTGGTGTCATTTTCTGTAGCAAAAATATGACAGGTGACGCCACTGAAAGAAACACAGCGGCTTACATCATGGACTTCCCATACCTCCCAGGTTTTCTTCCCCCTGTCTGGAAATCTTTAGGTACCGGAAATACGTTGCCTTACTGATCCCCATTTTTCCCATGATCTCTGACATTGGATGTCCCTCACCCAGAAGCTTATCAAACAATGCAAGGTGATCTCGCATTTCCCTGTTCATCTTTTTTCTTCCTGCTCCGCGAGCGTTATGCACCTGTCCGGAATTCTTCTGGCAAATACTTAATTCCTTCTGTAGTTCTTGGATCTTATTCTCCCGGTTCTCCAAAACCTCCTTAAGCTGTGCAATCTTTCCCTGTAACTTCAGTATATTTTTTTTCATCTGCATCCAGTCTTCTGCACCATGCTGATATTCCGTAATACCAACAAAATACTCTTCATTTGTCTTTTCTTCAATGAGACGTTTGTTGTCAATGTAAACCTGTCTGGTTTCCTCATCGAAGATTAGTCTCCGTGATCTTTCCACAGCTAATGCCTTCTCATTAAAGGAATTAAGACTTGAAAACCACTTGATACGTTCCGTCATTTCAATAAAATCCGGGCTGTCATGAAATAAAAGATCTTCCCTTTCTCTTATTTCCCTGTTTTCTTTGCTCATCGCCATAAGGAGTTCTTCGTATTGCTTAATCTGCTTTTCCTGCTGTTTAATAATTCCCTGCTTTTTGCGGAGCGTGTTTTCTGCCATAAGCCACTACCTTATCTTTAAAACAATGAGGGAACTGATACACTCCATCCCCTCATTCTCCCTGTTTTTCTTACATAAACCTATTATACATACGCAATGTATTAGTTTCAATAATTATTTTTTGAGACTATCTGGCTGTTTTGCGCAAGTTTAAGGATTTCCTCGATATTCGTCTCAAAAACGGCATCTTTTGGATATACATGGTCATTCCTGTCCGCAATCCGCAATTTGCACCACCTCTGTAAGAAGCCCTCCTCCGAGTTTTCCATGACAGCTCTTACGTTTTCTTCTGATGCCAGCAGTTTCATCCCATGGTATCCGACCAGTTCCAGAATGATCCTCGTTTCTTCTGCAGAAAATTCAAAGCGGCAAAGGATCTTTTTTGCAATCTCCTCACTAGCTGTTGCATGTCCTGTGAAATGCCGATGCCCGGATGCATCTTCTGTGCATACCGATGGTTTGCCAATATCGTGTAGAAAGGCTGCCATTTTTGTGCAGAAATCATCCGTTTGACAGCCATCCACAACCGCAAGTGTATGTTCGTACACATCATGCTTGTGGTATATGCTTTTCTGATCAAATCCAATGCACGGTTTCATCTCCGGAAGAATCGCTGCAACTACATCGGAAAATTCCAGGAATGCACAGGAAATGCTTTTTCCACAGGTTAGCACTGTACGGAACCAGTCCGTGTTTGAATGTGTCTGCTCTTTTATTGTGGATACGAATGCCGGGTCTTTTGTTAACCTATGTATCATTTTGGTTACTTTATCCAGTCTCGGCATCTGCGGATTAAAAACAAGTGAAGTAATCGTGTCTCTGACCATTTTACAGGCATCCCTCACATTTAAGTCGCTGCCAAACTTGAAATCGTTCTTACACAGCTCACTGTAGTTGATTTCCTTATCTTTCAGATGCTTCAGATATTGGCACCTTTTCATTTCCTCCGTTGTCTGTGGTATTTCCATAAGAATGTTTTCAATTTCATCAAGCAGGTTGATAATCTTCTGCGTGTGCATATCTGCTTCTTCCAACGCCTCATCGTCTTCCGGCAAGACTGCCATGCGGTACACGGATGCTTTTATCTCTTTAATTTTCTCGTGTATTTTGATATTTTCCATTTGCAATTACCTCAGTGTATTCAAATTTTGATTTCAATCTTGCTATTTTCGTAAAATCCCAGTTTGATTTTTCCATTTTTTTCCACTTTGACATACGCATCACGCGGGTAACCCGCCGTCATCTTGACTGTCCTAACTGCAACAAAATTCCTGAAAGATTCCGGGCACATCCGACAATCCTCTGCCTCAAGGTCAAATAAGGAACCGTTATTTTCAAACAGGGCAAGACACACCAGAAGCATTTTCCGAAGATCCTCTTTCTTAAGCGGTAAATACACCTTCTTCTTTTGCGTACAATTTCTTTTCTCAAACGTTAATCCACCATCCGGAATGATTGTATCTGTATACTCAAGTAAGCGGCATACATAAGAAAAATACTCCCTGGCATTCTTAAATCCTTTCTGAAGAACTTCCTCTTCCGTTAGAGGAATGTAGCAGTAATTCCGGATCGCACGCATTTTCCGGACATTCGTGCAGATATACGGAATGAAAATGTATCTGATATTGACGTATGCCGCCCATGCGACGACCGCGACTACCACATTCCCGATCAGAAGAAAACCGTAAACAGTAAAAATGTCTGGCAACGAATAGTTATCAAAATAATCCAGCCATCCCAATGCATTATGTTCCAAATACGACACCAGGAAAACCGCGGCAGCAATTACCACAAATATCAGAAGCACTTTTATCTTCCGGAACAAATCCGATTGTTCACTTAATTCTTTTAAAATCTTATGTTTCTTTGATATTTTCTCAATTTTTCTCATATATTTTTCCTGCTCCTTTAAAATTTAAGCTTCTGCACTGGTTCCCATACAAAACTGATGATATCCGGCTGCCAGCGCACGAATGCGTATACAACCAGACAGACGGCTGCCAGCCGGAGTATCTTTATTGCCGGCCAGTACCATGTCATATGCCCCAGGAACGCTTTTCGTATCCACCTCCCCATATGGGTACCCTTCCGCAGATTACACCGTCTGCAGGCGGCACAGAGATTCTTTACATCATTTGATCCTTTAATTCCATGCAGTGCCGCCCGCCTTCTTACGGCAGCCGAAGTCTCCATTTCATGGATAGGAAAAATGTGATCCACAGTTATCTTCTCTTTTGGAAGTTTTCTGCCACAATAAACACAGCGGTATATTCCTGCCCTAGATGGATTCTCTCGAAAATACTCAGCCCGGTAACTGCGGCTCCTGGTATACTTCGTAGGTACCGCTTCCAGCACAAATCCCCGCCGTCGGCACCATCTTAGCATATGGTTCTTTTCCATTACAGAACATTCTTTTTTCTGATAAAAATCCCGGTTTTTCTGCCTTGGAACATGTTCGTAATCTTTCAACCAGAAATACAGCCTCTTTTTATGTACTTTATTCCTGCCATTTCTTATCTTTAAGGTGTATGTTTCCGGCATTGTTTCTCCTGCGCTTTCTTCTGTATCCTTAAGTAGTACGGTTCCACATGGAACCACTTTGATGCATTCTTATCCGGATGTTTTTCCTGACGGAATAAACGGTCATGTATCTCGGTTTTTTGTGCAGTTTTCTCCTTGTTTGTCAGTTTCATCGGAAAATCCTCCAATCTTCTTTTTATTGTCATTATATATATTGTGCCTTTTTGTAAATCGTCAAAGTAATTGGAGAAAAATTTAAAAAAATGCAAAAAAAATCCTTGGCAGCTATTTAACTGCCAAGGAAATTCTTATACGGAATACTGCAGTACCAGTTCTGCCACAAATGTGACAATCATCGCCGCAACAACTACACTGGCAATTACCCTTGCCGCAACCTGTTTTCTCTTGTTTCTCATTATTTTTCCTTCTTTCCCTTAAATCTTCTCAAACGAAGCAGTCTCATCCTTTAACGTATCCGTAATCTTGTGTTGTTCAGCATCTTTCCGGAAATCTTGTCCATGTCACCGACAATTATTCGAACTATTTCGTTATATATGCATGGAAATCAACGATCTTAACATTTGACGGACAGAATCCGTAATTTAAGATTGTGTAGTTTTGGCGCGAATTTGCCGGCAGAACAACATCTTCTGTTTCTCCACAGGAGTTGATTTTGCCATTCTTATCCAGTTTTGCATAACTGATTTTAACTGTAATCTTGTCGTTTGTATTATTTATGCAATCAAATGATGTCTGCAGTTGGTTAAATGTGCCAACCGCCGTATATACATCATTCTCTAACACCGACTGATACTTAGACTTTGTTACGCTTACACTGTTTTTCGAGTACGGCATACATGAGTAAACGAAAAATGTGTACGATTCTCCCGGAGCCAGTGCTTTTTCTGTATATTTTCTTGATTCAAACAGCGTTGACTTATCTTTGTAATCACTATGCGTATATGTTACATCCACATCGTAATCGTTGGAATTATACACAGTTACCCAGCTGTCAAGTTTGTCCTTTTGCTCCGTGTAGTAAACTCCGTTCTTGCACTTAAGTAACCCAAACTTGAAGTTATTCTTTGGTAAGTTATCAGGAATCACAAGAACCCGGTAATTTTTCCCGTCAGCCTTGAATTTCACAAGCCCTTCCTGTTGACTCTTAAATTTGATGCCCTTCGATGTTTTTGAAAATGATATTTTTGTCTCACTGCTGACTATCGGCACAGTCTTTAAATCGTTAATTATCTTCGTTTTCCCATATACCGCACTGATATTTACGGTTTTTAAGGCAGCCTGTGCTGTCACCGACATACTCCCTGCCAGTCCGACCAGCATTCCCGCACAAAGCACAGCACCCATGAGTTTCCTGAATATTTTTGTTTTCTGCATCCTTTTATTCCCTTCTTTTCTTTATTCGATAAAATCCTTTTCCCGGAAAGAATGTGTAACCTTTTTTTGTAAGAACAGGCAGTACATTGAGAAGTGTGTCTTTCTTTCCTTTCATTGAGGAAATTTCTGCATCACTGCATTCCATTTTCTTAAGCTCTGCCCTGACGCCTTCTTCGTCCGCCACAAGGACGAAGTTAAATTCATCCAGCGGTGGCCTCATAATCTTGTAATCTACAATCCGCATAATTTTTAATCCTATTCCTCAAGTCTCTTCTTTAATTCCAGATTTTCCTTCATCAGTCTGGATACTTCCGCCTTAAGGTCTGTGACTTCTTTTAATGCAGCATTTTTCTCCAAAAGTTTCTTGTCCACAAACGTTTCCGGTGTATCAGGGTCTTCCTTAAACGAAGAAGCATAGGAATCCGAAATCTGCTGTGCATAAGCTTCTTCAAATCCTGCTTCCTGCGCGGCATCCAGGACTTCCTCTGCAGTCAGCGGTTCATCGCTTTCTGTTGCTTCCCTTTCATCGACAAGCGCATTTAAGTTTTCATGAAATGAATAGATCTTTTCCTCTGCGTCCCGGTATTCTTCTAACACCTTTTCTACAATTGAGTCGAATTCCACTTTCTTCTCCGATTTAGAACGCCCACTTTCGCAGCACATAAGATCATCAATAAAACAATGGTCAATTTCCTTTGGCTTTTTGCTAAAGAAAAGGGCTTCATTCACGTCCGAACTTCTCTCATTAAAGGAAGGATACAAAAAACCGGCAACAGGTGTCTGTACCACCCAGTCACGGATACGAAGGTCTACCTTATCCTCTGTTTCATAATATCCAAGCCCTGGCTTTGACATTTTGACCGGGCAGATGGAACAAAGAATATAGGTGTATACCTCTTCGGAATCATCTAGTTCCATTTCATCCGATGCCTTTACCGGCACGTCGTAGGCATCATAAAAGAGGATGATATAGTAGGGATCATCCGTGATATAGGATTCGATCACACGGTCATAGAACTGGTCTAACAGTTTTTCATCCCCCAGTTTGCTATCTTTAATACCAAGCAGAAGATCTATCATCTCCTCCTGGTCGGAACAGCCGTTGTGCATGTCAATGTTTAAGAGCGCATCCCCGACTTTCCCAGAGAGCGTCTTTTTAGCGATATCCAGATACTTAAACATGACATCTTCATCAAGGTTTAAGAACTGCATATTCATGGATGCCTGCTTATTTTTGTTCACATCCACATAGATTCCGCAGACACGCGGGAATGTGCAGGAATCTTTTGTAAAACGTTTCTTTAATTCTGTTACTTCCTTCTGGTTCATAAAACAATCCTCTCTTTCTCTAATACTGAAATCTAATTTTTAAGAAGCCAAAACCGCTTCCATGTGATATATTGCGCCATTTTGTAATTCGTCAAAGGATTTTCCGGTATTTTTTAATTTTTCTTATTTCTTGCCGTCGTAAGCATTTCCCTCTGCTTTGTTGCAATAAATTTTCCAAGGTTTGCATCCGCTCTCGTTAGCCTACATCCCACGTTTACCCGGCTTTTCCCCGCCGGGATCACCCTTAAGACGGTTCCTTCCAGCCGGAACAAAGTGGGCTGCGCGGACCATCCGATTTTTGTCTTAAACTGGACCTCAAGATGCATTCCTCTTTCCAGTCCAAAACCTTCATCACACATCAAGCCTATGCCAGACCGGGAAATATCTCGAATTATAGCATCTTTTGTAGTTCCGCCCATTCCAATGATTGCATCTCCCATTAACGGCAGACGGTATTCCGACCGCCTGTTATACGGTTTAACATTACCTGTACTGAACGCCATGTAGCAGTTCCCGGAATCCGGAAGGTTGATAATGATAATTTTTACACGATCCCAGATGTATGGACGTCCATCGATCAGCGCGGTCACGGAACACACCGCTGTTTTGCTCTCGAAATTAACAACATATTCCTGTTCATAGACGACTGCAATCGGAATTTGTGACAGATTAAACGAACGCGGACACACCTGTTTTAAGTATTCCCTGTCATTTTCTGTCACTTCCAAGACACTGCTCGCAAAAGACAGGTTCTTTGTGCCATCAGAGGCATCAATCGTTATATCTGTACCTGGTTTTAAACATTCAATTTTCATACGTTTCCTTTCTACGGAGAATATCTTAAATTGCCCTCCCCCCATATTAATTTGTGTCACTGAAAGTACAACGATGATAACTCCGCAGATCAGAACAAACCATTCGAGCCCTTTTTCTTCCTATGGTTCTTCCCACGGCTTCCATTTTTCTGACACTTGGCGCAGTTTTCTGTCAAGGTAAGGTATTTATCATTGTATCTTTTATGTATCTTTTATCATTTTAACTTTATTGACCGCTTCGATTTTCTTGAAAAAGTTATTTGTTGCGACAGCCTCCGACCGGATCCGCGCTTCAAATTCGTATCTTGACCTTCTGGTAATATCTTCATCGTGATACCCGATATTTACAAAAAACTGGACAACCCTTCCATCAAAGTCGTACCCACATGGGGAAATGTCCCTTACCGGGCGGCACTGTGTAAATCCATTGTCATTTTTGATCCCTGAAAGGATTAACGGGAGCACACCAAGTTTCTGCTCTTCTGCAATCCGTCTTGGAATCTCCAAAAGCATACTCTCTGTAAGCGAGATTGCGGAATAAGTAGAGTATTTCGGAAAAATAAATTCCTCAATACATTTATCAATTCCGTAATTCTGTGATGCCAGTCCTTCAAGAACATCAAATGCCACCATTACTTTAATGTCACCGTTCTTCTCGATAAAATAAATGCAGCCTTTTTCAAACCAAAATTGCAGGTTTTCTTTTGCATATTCTGCCCCACAAAATACCCCATGCTTTTTTAAAATTTCCACATAATACTCATACAGCTTATCCAGATCACAGTATTCCGCACGCTTTGCCGTATACTTTACCTGCACAGGCTTCTTGGAATACATCATGCTCCGGATAGGCACATATGTCGAAACTGTAAAGCTATCCAGTGCAAGGTAATTATTCCGTGAAACGAAATTAAAGGATTTCACATAACTTTCATAATATCCTTTCAGCTGTTCCATTGGCTTTTCTTTCAAATATGGAAGATACTCTTCCGGTTCAAATATCTTGTCGTCTTTCTTTTTGTTACACTCCTTACACAATGGTACAAGATTGTAGCTGCGGTTTACCCCTCCTTTTGTCAACGGAATATAGTGATCGACCGAAAACTGGTAGCCAATGTAAATCGGCTTCCCACAGTGCGCACATATCCCCCCCGCTTTTCTTTAAAACATCTTCTTTTTCCTCATTTGTAAAATTTGTTCTTTCTACTATTTTTTCCCTGTTCAAAATTTTCACTTCCTTTCACTTTGTATATTGCGCCATTTTGCAAATCGTCAAATAGAATCAGCTATTTTTAATATTTTTCGCGGAAACTTTTTTATCTCATATTAAAAATGTGAACTAAAGAAAACGCATCGAAAGGAGAAAAAATGGATACAGAAACAAGCAGAGAAATAGAAGAACTTAAAAAAGCCTTCTATGAAGCATATAATGAGTACCAAAATCTGGAGGAACATCCGGAACTCATACAGGACACCCGGGCACTGTATGCATTAAAACGCAAGCTGACGGTATACAGCGTTCTGGCTGACCGCTTTGGACAGGGATTATTTACCATTCGTGTCCAGAATTCAACCTACAAATGTATCAAGTATTTCCTTGATACCGAAAAAAGCAAGGTAGACTCCTTCAAAACAATGATGGAACTCTTTCTTGAGGAAGAACAGGCGTGCTAACAGCCTGCTCTTTTTTTATGCAAATTTCCTCTCTCAAAACAGGAATACATATTAATGATGTAACTGGCATACAAACCCATCAGGAGGAAGAAATTATGTTTTTTGGGATTGGAAATAAAAAGAAAAAACAGGTACAGGCCGGCGCGGGAAATCCGCTGCCTTTCTCCACGTCTGCCGCACCGGATCGGAAATCAGCAATAAACGTATCAAATCGGCAGACGGACATCCAAATTGATGAGACATTACTGGAATCTGCTCTGCAAAAGCTTGACAAAATGACAGGGCTTTCATCCATCAAGCAGGATGTGCGCAATCTTGTCCAGCTGCAGAAACTTAATATTGAACGGGAAAACCGTGGAATGAAAACAGCACAGATCTCAAACCATCTCATTTTTCTTGGAAACCCCGGCACTGGAAAGACAACCGTTGCCCGGATTATTGCTGATATCTACAAAGCCTTAAATGTGGTCGAGCACGGTCAGTTGATCGAGACTGACCGTTCGGGACTTATCGGGCAGTATCAGGGACAGACTGAGCAGAAAACAAAACAGATCTTAAGTGAAGCTGACGGAGGAATCCTGTTTATTGATGAAGCGTATTCCCTCGCGTCCGGAGAAAATGATTACGGACAGCGGGCAATCGAAATTATCCTGAAAGAGATGGAAGATAACAGGAATAACCTTGTTGTAATTGTGGCCGGATACCCGAATGAGATGCAGCGTTTCTTAAACTCCAACCCCGGGCTTTCCTCCCGTTTCGGGAAAACCCTGCAGTTTGAAAATTACTCGCCGGATGAAATGTATGTGATCTCGCAGTCCTATGCCATGGAAAGCGGCTACATTCTCGATAATAGCTGTTTTGATGTCCTTAACAATTATTATGCATCAGAATGTAAGAATCCGGATTTCGCCAACGGAAGACTTGCCAGAAAGACGGTGGAAGCCTGCATTAAGGCGCAGGCAGTAAGACTCACCGAAAAAAGTCCCCTAATTGCATTTTCCGACAGAGACTTAAACACCATTGAAAAAACTGACTGCCAGAAAGCTATCCAGATGTTGTAATTTCCAATAGGATCATCCCAAAGAAAAAGCTGCGCAAAATCGCGCAGCTTTCATTTATTCAGTAGCCTCCACATACTCCGCATTAATCTGCAGGGATGTTTTACCTTTATACGTATTTGTTGACAGTCTGCCTACAACATTCAGTTTTTTCGGTTTTCCCATCTCCTTGTACTTTTCAGAAGCATTAAACCACAGAACATCAATTCCCTCACAAAAGAGTTTCAGATGCTGTTTTTCAGAACCCATCTCTCGGAATAAATCACCAAATTTGTTTTCCTTGAGTTCCAGCCCTTTTAGGCAGACAACCGGTTCTTCGTTTCCAACCCCGTATGGACCATATTTCCGGACATCTTTGTAAAGCGCATATAAGGTATGCACATTTCCATCAATATCATAAAATACGACGTCATCTCCAGGCTCTTCCACTTTTTCAATCAGGTCACACATCGTCTGCCGGAGCGTATCAATGTTTTCAATCTGGATGGAAGCTCCGCACGCCGCCGGGTGCCCTCCGTACTGGAAGAACAATCCGCTGCATTTATCCATTGCGGCTTTCAAGTTACACCAGTCACGGCTGCGCCCGCTACCAACACAAATACCATTTTCTGGAGCACCAAATACAATGCTTGGAACCTTGTATTTCTCTGTCAGATTTCCCGCAATAATTCCGCAGATACCTTTCAGAAAACGGTCATCCTGCAGCACCAGTACAGAATTGTTCATCTGTCCGGTTTCCTCGACCATTTTCTCTGCCAGTTCCGTCAGTTCCTTGCAATACGTTTTCCGCTCATCATTCATCTGTTTGACGATCTGTGCGGCATTTTTCGCTCCGTCAGATTTCCGTCCGGTATAAGATAACAATGCGGCAACTTTGCGACTACCTTCATCCTCCAGACGCCCAAACGCATTGATAGCCGGTACAAGGGAATATGCAATGTCTTCTACAGAAAGTGTATCGCTCAGCTTCATTTCTTCAAGAAGAAGAACAAGCCCGGTGGAAACACGTTTCTGCTCGATTTGTTCCATTCCTCTTCTTACAAGGAAGCGGTTTTCAGCTTTCATTGTAACACTGTCACCGACGGTTCCGACTGCAGCAAGTGCAATCATGGAAGACATGATACCGTTTAAATCAGCAGGTCTTCTCTTTTTTGCGAAAACTTCTCGCATGAAACGGTATGCCAGCCCCGCACCGCAGTAATCCTCAAAATCAGCTTCTGTGATGTGAGGATCAATCACAACATCAGCTTCTGGAAGGAACTGCTCACCATTTAAGATACGGGCTTCATGGTGGTCAAGAATGATCACTTTCATACCCTTTTCTTTTGCGGTATCAACCGCTTCATTTGCTGCGATGCCGTTATCTACGGTAATCAGCAGTCCGGACGGATCCATGTTCTCAAGATTTTTTACCTTGATTCCATAGCCGTCTGTAAAACGGCGCGGAATAATAATGTGCGGCTTAATCCCGATGGAATTGCACCCGATGGAAATAATACTTCCGGATGTGATTCCATCGCAGTCATAATCACAGTAAACATAGACTGGACTGTCAATCATTGACCAGAAGAGATCAACTGCTTTATCCAGCCCTGCTATGTTTAACACGTTTTTGCACTTTCCGGAAACTTCTCTCTCCAGTTCCTGCGGGGTAACTCCAAGCCGGGATGCGACCAATTCCATAACGGAATTCGTTTTGCTTCTTTTTACAATCCTTTTCTTTTCTGCACTCATTTGCTTCTCCTTTCAAACTGTAGCAATTTGTTTACACAATCAATATGAAATGAGAAAAGAACCACACACAAAAAAAGAGACGCCACATAAGCGGCATCTCTTTGTAAAATTCAAAATATTAAAATTCATCCGACAGATCAAAATCCTCGATATCATCCATAACCGGACTCTCTTCTATATCTGGCTCTTCTCTTACCGGTCTGTTAATGTCATAGTCTGGATCATCGTTGAATCGGCTGCCGTAATCACCGTTACCATAGTCGATATCCTGCTCGCGGTCCTCAATCGTAATGTCTGCACGACCCTCATCGACCGCAGGTACTTCCATTTCATACATCTGTGAAGTAAGGGAAACGGAAGAAAGATCCGTGCGGACTTTATCAACAAATCCCTGCATGTTTGAAGAATCCATCTCGATATTATTGGTTAATGCCGTCACGGTGTTGTCGCTGTCATCCGTGATATTCAAAATTCCAACTTCTTCCATCACACGATAACGTCCGGCTTCAATAATCCCGGCCATATATGAAGAATTCCCATTGTATTCCATCAACGAATCATTTTCCATGTTTCTGATTTCCATATATGGCTTCCGCTTTGAGTCCGGCTCCATATGAAGCTTCAAATCCCCGTTTTCAAAAAGATGTTCCATGTAGTCTTTCTGGATCCCGTTCATCTGCTCAATTATAGATAAAGATACATACGGCTTTGCAAGTTCTCTTAATGAAAATTCCTGTATTCTTCCTTCTGTCGAAGCGGGACAGACATAGAAATGGAATGTATCCTGCAGCTCTTTGACGCATTCCGGATTTGCAAAATTCAGTTCTTTTTCAATCGCCTGATTCTTATATACGATCGCTCCTCCCGTTCTGAGGACAATATAATTTTCCGGATGTGCGGAGTCATAAATCGTAATGCCCTTTACTTTTTCGCCGTCCATGATCCGGCTAATCGGTTCGAACGCTTTCATATTGACAGCCTGAACCTGCTCCATCGCTTTGTAAAGCTTTGTTGTCTTCTGTAAAGCTACAACCCCGACCGCTTCATTGAAGATTTTTTCTTTTTCCGGAGAACCAATATCTTTTTCTGACACAAGGAAAATGTTCTTGTTCGGGTCTTCCCTGATCCGGGAAGCAATTCCTTTTTCTGCGAGAATAAGCTGGACCTGTTGCATCTGTGGATAAGAAAGATTTTCCATCTGACGGACAAAGCTGTCATTCATAAGATCATTTGCCTTGTCTGCATCCATGAATAAGGACTGGCTTTCAAATTTTGCTGCGATATCCATAATCTGTTCCATGTTGTCGCCGGATACCATATAGATCGAAGTGTAATCCTGTGCATGGACTGGCATCATGACAAATGGCATATGACCTGCCGCCATTTCCCTTTCAAAATTGAAGCAGTCCCTGTTGTCCAACTGTACGAATCCGATCGAGTCACCATATTTCTCAACCCAGTATTTATCGGCTTCTTTAATTGCAAGATCTTCCGCTTCTACAACGGACAACCCCGTCTCCCTCTGAATCTCATCCTGCTTGTCCTGTTTGAACGTTTCCACATCCATGCTCTGTTTCGCCAGTTTGTCCAGCAGGTCTTTATTTGCCATCTCTGCTTCCTGCAAAAGCATAGATAACTTCTGCACCATTGTTAAATGTCTTAAAAGTGTATCGACTGATCCTGTAACTGTCCCGACAATCACGCTTGCCATTGGATCAAGAGTTTTTATTATGTTGTTCACCACTTTGTTTGCTTCTTCCATCTGTCATTCCTCCTGTAATTTCCTCCGGATATCCGGATAACAACAATATGTATTATTATTTCTTTCGCTTGACCAGTCTGCCACATCATGATCTGTCAAGATCTTCCGTAAAATCAAGTTCCTCCCGTCCTGTTTCCTCAAGATTACTTAAAAGTGAATGCAATTCTTCACGTATCGATTCCCCGTTTTTTTGCAACTCAATCCCTTTTTCGATGCATTTCCTTTTGTAGTCACGTTCCTTGATTTCCCGTTTTAATCTTTCATTCTCCTCCTGCATCTGCTTAAGAATTTTTCCCTGTTCATTTTTCTCTCTGTAAGCATCATCTCTCTGCTTCACCAACTCTTCTGGAATTTTATTCTTTTCCTCATTTACAACCGATCCATCACCGCCATCCATAAAATCATCTTCCGCGGTCCGTCCGTCATCAAGGATTATATTTTTCATATATTCCTGTCTCTGGTTTACTTCCTTCGTAAGCTTCTCTGCATACCGGGAATTCTTTTTCAGATGTTCCGTACTCTGCCGCCTTGGGGTTTCCCCTGTGTTAAATCTTACGTGGTACTTTTCGTTGCACAGCTTTTCAACTGCCTGGTTCATTTTCAGGATATTGGTCAGGGAAGAGAAATCCTTGTTGCTTAATTTCCCATTTACCTCCGGAACAACCTGAATGTGAATGTGAGGTCGGGATACTTTAATCATCCCGTCTTTCGCATCCGTGTAAGGAGCGATCTCATCAAAGTGGCTTGTTGCGCTGATGATATTCTCATCCCCGAATTTTTCCCGGCACATATCGTAAAAATCTTGAAACAACTCCTTTGCTTTTTCATTTGTCATTCCAAGCGGTACCGGCATTTCCAGACTTGTCATTTCAATCCGGTCATCCCTTTTGTTTGTATTTGTTGTTCTATCCAGTTCCGCAAGACGTTTTTCCCATTTTTCCCTTGATTCCTTCCATGACATTCCTGTGAAGTTTTGGTTCTGATATGACTTTGACGGATCAATCTCGATATTGCTGTGCTGCTTTGTTGGATCAGCTCGGAACGTCTGATCACAATGCTTTAGAAGATTTACTCCGCGGATATGATCTTTTTTGCTGCATTTTGCACTTCCGTGATTGCCGCCCCAGTTAACTGAAGACATATTTTATTCTCCCTCCTTACCCCTGCAACCACAATATGAAATAAAAAAAAGTTTGCGACAGGACTTTGGCAAAGTATTAGGTGCTATAGGACTTTGCCCCCAGTACTTTCTTGCTTTCTCGCCTTCTTGCTTTCCTCCCAATCCTCCACCCATACCTCTCATCTGCCATCTGCTCCACGGAACCCTGTTTCCACATCATCCTTCCTTTCTCACATCTCACCCCCACATTTATCCCCTCTTTTCTTCCACGAAGCCTTTCTTGCGCTCTTGCGCTTTCACGTTTTCATGTTTTAACGCTCTTGCACTCTTGTATTCACCCTGCCCGCGCTCCGCCCAGTACTTCCTGCACAATAAGTCCGCGCTAACCTCACACTGCACCACAGTCCACTTACCCGCGCTCAGTTATAAAACCACCGTACATAAGTCCGCGCCCACACCACTCCACGCATTAAGAAATTTACGGAACTATCCTCCACTTTGTTCCTGTATTTCCATCTTTTCCCCCACCTTTATACATTTTCGCACCGTAAATATAAAGCATTTCCTCCACTTTGGCACATTTCTTGCATTCTTGCGTTCTTGTATTCTGCCTGCAATCCACGCCCTCACACCTCACATCTGCTACCCACACTACAGGTTCCCTGCCCGAATTCTTTTCTTGCATTCTCGCGTTGTTCCCTTGTGCTGTCCGCACGCTCTGCACGCCATGCATCGCGCCACGGAAACATACCACCTTGGTGATACTATTTTACACATTCCAAGGTAGTTTCCCAGTACCATCCCTGATCTTCCCATGTCCTCCTGTATTTCCAGTACCAGTAACAGTATCACCTTACTGATACTAAGTGATACCACCTTGGTGATACTATTTCTTGCATTCTTGCGTTCTCGCGCCCCACACGTTTTGTCCGTACTGTATTCTTGCACGTCCTTATGAACTTTTACGGTATTCTTTCTTACCTTTCCCTTTTTCTTCCCGCATTCACCCTTCTGCGGCGCCACACAAGCACATTCATACTGTATATGCGCCGCAAAGCATCAGTGTCTGTAGTATCATAAAGCGGTCAGGCCGGCTCTGCCCGGAATAAAAGCACCAGATGACCGCCGGGATACCCTGCTTCTTCCTTGTCTCTCCCACGTACTCCACACGTTTTCTCTGTCCTCTACCATGTATCATATCAGTAAGGTGATACCACACCGTACCACCAAGGTGATACTTTTGTTTTCTTTTTACTTCCCATCCCCCTCCCCTTTATGTTCAAGGTGTACCCCTGTTTTGTCCTGTTATTCCTGCTTTCTCGCGTTCTTGCGGTAAGATTTGTATCAGTAAGGTGATACTACATAGTACCAACAAGATGATACTAAAATGGATTGCCACGGTCGTTTCTGTATTCAGTACCATAAAGGTGATACTGTTTAGTATCAGTAAGGTGATACTTTTGAACATAAAAAATACTGCCACCTTCCCTGTCTGCCGCTTCCTATACTTATTTCACAGGCTTGCGTGGAACCAGGGAGAAAATGGGAAAGGAAAAGAATACCATACGGGTGATACTACTTAGTATCAATAAGGTGATACTGTTTAATATCAGCAAGTTGATACGAAAGCGACAGGATCTGTATGTTTTTCTTTTGTTTAGTATCATACGGGTGATACTATATAGTACCAATAAGGTGATACTATCCAATACCACAAAGGCGATACTATTTGGACGGATTTATAAAGGAATAGTAGTATCACCCGGTTTTCTTATATTTTCTGTGCTTCTGCCCTAGTCCTTACAGTATTTGCCTAAACCACTCGAATTCGATGGGTTTAAAATAGTATCACTGAAAAATAGTATCAGGCGATATCCGTGCGGTGAAAATAGTATCAGCAGGTGTTGGGGAAATGTGCGGGGACGGATATGGAAAATAGTATCAGGCTAGTATCAGGCGATATCCATGCGCAGCAAGTATCTGTACGGGAAATAGTATCAGCAGCAATCTGTCTTTATCCGGATATTTCCTTATCGGTATGTGGGAGCTGGTTTACTGAAACTATTTTTGAGGTGATACTATTTTCTGTTCTTCTGGTGATACCATTTTTGTTGTTTTTCTTTACTCCGGCCTGCTTTACTGATACTATTTTCCACCGAAAGGCTGCTCTCCTGCTGTACTCTTCTGGAGCTTTGGAAAGCTGGTATTGGAAAATTCTGCGTTGTTTTCTTGGCAGAAGGGTTTCTTTCTGTACGGAAGCTGGTTTCTAATTGATCTGCACGCAAAGACGCGGCAGCTCCCAACTTAGTTTTCTTGTGATGGCCGGTTTCCGCAGGTGCCCTTATGTTTTACTGGATTTTCTACAGATTTTTGGGGAAATAGTATCACCTCGAAACAAAGTCATCACGCAAAGTAGTATCACTTCCCGGGACGGGACTGCGGATTTTTTGGAAACAGTACCACTAAAACAGTACCACCAGCCGCACAAAGCAGGAAACAGGGCAAAGAGCGGAGGCAAAAAGTATGGCAGGCAGCGGGGCAGAAACTCATAGGAAAATGGGGCGGAAAGTAAGAAAAACAGGATACGCGCCCCGTGCCCCGCTCCAGACGGCTTCAAAAATCGTACCACCCGTTCTTCCATTCTGTACAATTTCTCGCACAGGAAACTATGAAAGAAGCCGTGCGGCGCACAACAAAAAAACCGTGGGATCTGTAATTTTTATGAGAAAATGGAGGAAAATTTATGTTTGATATGGATGGCAATGAAGCCTCACACGGCCGAGACCGCGTGCTTCCATGCCTGTTTTTCTGGGGCATGGACTCGCTGACTGAAGATACAGTGAACTGCGGGCATCCGGTTCCCGGATGTGTTTTCGTGGAAGCTGAGGCAGGAGCTGGTAAACAGAGGCGAAGCACCATTGGATACCACAACACCTGATGCGCAACCGCGTGGCTACATTCCCAATACCGGGTCGCCCGATCAGGCATCCATCGCTAACTGATCTGCACGCGAAGACGCGGCATCTTCCAGCTTAGTTTTTCGTGACAAAAAGGGCGCAGCTCCGGCCGTGTCTTTTTTTGTTCCATATTAAAGATGTAAATAAAAACATATCTGAAAGGAGAAAATGCATGATTACGAAAGAATATATGACATCTGTTGAAGAATTAAAAGAGGAATTCAAAATTGGTTCCGTGGTCGAACAAGACGGGAAACTTCTTAAAGTCGTGGAGATTAATAACGCTCTGCCAACAACCTGTTTTGCATCTTTCCCAAGCGTGACATTCGAAGAAGTGCAAAAAGTTTCCCAATCTGGCACCACCAGGTAATCCGGATAAAAATCCATCACACATACAAAATCAACTTATGGCACAGCTTTGGCTGTGTCTTTTTTTTATTTCATATTGAAGATGTAAACCGATTTTTTAAACATCGAAAGGAGAAAAACCATGAAATACGCAAGATATGATATTATCCTCCAGAAAAAGGAAGTAAACGAGGATCTTTTAATCAGAATTGACAACAGCGAGGCATCCGGTGCGATCCCGCTTGAGCTGCTGTCACATGACCGAAAGGAAAAAGTTTCCGGTTACATGAACTTTCAGGGAGCGAAAGCTCTCGGATACAACCTGTCAAACAAGGAGCTGCTTGACAAGCTGAGTTTTCTCATCTTCAACACCCGCTCCGATTCCAGGTGCAGCTCGTATGACGAATTCGAGCTGGGAGATCTTAAGGTGCTGGTATTCCGCCATATGGATCCAGAGGAAATTCCGGAAGATATGAGGGCAACAGACTCTGTATCTGAGATTTTCCCGAACTGCATCTGGCACAAGTTCCCAGATGGGTCCGGGTATCTTGATGGACCAAGGAAAGGCCAAAAGCTTATCCAAGGTTACGACCTCTCCACTAACGAATTCAAGTATCGCGGAAACTGGTACTTTTTCGCTGACACTGACTCTGGACACTATATTACCTGCCAGGAGGCGATCAGCCAGATGGAAGTCTTCTTGTATAAAATACCAGATACTTTCGTCCGGCTTTACATCAACTGGTATGGCTCCTGCAACGAGGATGCCCTTGAAGCAGAAACCGGAGAAAATGCAGGTGCGCTTGCCCTCCAGAAATTCCTCGAAACCGCAAAGGAAGAGGAACTGGTTGGATACATGCTCTATTCCACAGGCGGCCGTCAGGATGAGATGTTTGATTTCCTGATGACCGGACTCCCTGGAGTATCCGGGAAGAAGAAGGAAAATATCAGAAAAATCATGGAGAAAATGTACGCTTAACCGCGGACACGCAAAAGAGCTGCAAAAAAAATGCAGCTCTTTTTTACTGTCTGTCTTTTCCCACTTTTTTTCTGCAGTTTCCATCCATGCGCCTCATAAGGCGCAACAAGCCGATAGCATCCGCAGCCTGATTGCATTTTAACCCATACATCCCATAAGGGATGCAACTGTAAAAATAAACAAAAACAATTTTTCCAGAATGTAAACGGGGACAAATTTATTCGCCATTTGTGATGTCTTTAAGCCACTTTCTTAAAGCCTCCGTCTCACGAATGAAATTTTCTGTAATTCTTACACCCATTTGTCCTTCCCTTCTGCCACTGCCATAGCGGCTATGTAGTGTATTTGCGCATTAGTGCCACATCATATGTTATCATCAACATATTCGATTATATCTCCTGGCTGCACTTTAAGCAAACAGCAAAGACTGTCCAATGACTTTAAACTTAGCACACCACCATGCCTGAACCTTTGGATCGTGCTCTCGGTGAACAGTTTTTCCTTTCTGAGTCGGCTTGTGTTATACCCGGCATTGGCGAGTTCTTCTAAAATATTTATTTTATATTTAATCATATTTTCCTCATATTTTATTGATGTTTTATATTTTACATAAATTTTGATTCTTCATAAATATAAAGACGAAGCAAAGTCTCTTTTTCGTTAGAGGACATATCGTTTAGCATTTCTTCGATAGTATCCTTTGACATAATTTCAAAGTCATCCTTTATTTTAACCATTTCATCTTTATCAATAATTGTCATTTCATGCTGATCAAGGTTAATCCATCTGTCAGCAATTGTCTCTAACAGATCTGTAGTAAAAGGAACTATCCAGGCTCCGGAAACTTTGGCAATATACGTATCTGCTGCCTTTCGTAATTCACTTTCTTCCGGTATAACCCCTTCCATCTGAAAAAATTTATACTACGTGTAATAATTTTTCAGTTCGTCATCAGTTGAATTTTCAAAATAGTCAAATTTTGCTATATTACAGCCTTTCTTCGATCACTCATTATATTCTTCTTTCGTCTTTTCAGACAGTTTTTCAATTTCAATATCCCACAATGGATGATTAACACAATTTCCCTGGACAACATGTTCAACACCGTACATTTCAATTATATCTACTTTTTATTTTCGAAGTCGCAGCACAAATCTAATGCTTTTTCTTTTGCATCCGACTCATTCGTTGTATCATCCAATTCAACGGTTACATAGCCAACAATAGGTACTGTCACACTGTAAATCTTTTAACCCCCTTTCAATTATTCAAATAAATACCAATGTTTTTCTCCTGTAAGACAATTATAGTCATTCCACATATCACAGCTTACACTGTTCTGATGAAATCCTACAGCAATACAATCTTCGTCACTTTCTAATTTCTCAAGTATTACACGCTGTTTATCGAGAGATAAAGGAAATCGCTCTGATGCCGAAAATTCTTTACAAAACTTTTTATAGGCATCTACCACTTGATTAATGTCATCTTTCTTTATCAATACATAATCAAAAGTCGATCCTAATACAATTTTTTCGGTGTCAGTTAATCTGCTATCCCGAAACAAATTCCATGTTTCCTGCTCTTTCTTGGGATCGATATTATTAAAATCTCGGTTTAAATATTTGTTAGTTAATAAATTCCAGATGGAATAAGAACCTTGTGAGGCATTTTGTACTCTTCCTCCAGAATGTGGCTTCCCATTTTTATCAAATTTAATAATTTCCGTATAACTCATAATTTTCCCTCCACTATTTTATTCATAATTCTCATTCTCGGACTCATTTAACCTACTTGTGCTCTATTCATAATACTGATATATATACCCACTTTATCAATCTTGTTTTTCTGTCTGCTTCCCAGTTCATGTTATATTTCCACAATCACATTAACACACGGGAACTGATAGGAATAATCCCTGTTCCCCCCGAAATCATGGTCTGATATCCTTATTGTAAGGCTGCTGTCTTCGTAATCTTTCCTCTCATATCCGGAATATGTTTCCGACACTATAATGCCCTGTAAAGGTTCAAGAACGGAGAGAAATCGATCTACGGAATCCTTCCGGACAGGAATACCTGTATTCAGATATACCGAACAGCTGCTCCTGGAAAAAGAAACCGTGTAAACAATGTCATCCGGAAAATTATGAATGGCATTTGCATACGCAGAAGATATTTCCCCGATTCTTTCCATCTTACGAGAATAACTTTCATAGGTGTCTTTCATATCCATATCAATGATTCCGCAGATGAAACTGTAATGATTCTGGTATGTTTCGTAATCCATGTTCCAGTCTGAATCAATATCATCCCTGATGTCTCCATAATCACTGCTGTGTACTTCATCAAGAATGTCTCGGAGGCGGGATTTGAATGCATCACTCCAATATTTTTCTGTCTCCATTCCCTTACGGGAACAGATCTGTCCAGCAAAAAAATCCTCTGTTAACTGGTCTTTTTTATAACATTTAATAGGTTCTGTTTGTCTTCCGGTTATTTTCATAAAATACCTTTAGTAAGCCAAGTGCGGACACTCGTGACTTTAGTCATGAGAGGGGCACACTATAGGCTAAACTATTGCCTTTCTTTCTTCTGTTAAATAGCTACGTGGCATGTCCAAAGATCTGATCTTTTTACAGCTTACACTGCCTTTATTTACTTTTGTGCCATCTAAAGTCCTTATGTCGAAAAACCCGCTGCTCCTTCTGCCAAAGATAAAATACTGTTTTCCGTGGTATTTGACTTTTTCAAACAGCCGGAATCCTTTCACCAGGTACGGGGCCTGGTTCCGTTTGCGGATACCGCCTTTTAATATCTTCTGTTTATGGATCTGGCGGTTATGACAGCGCACTTTCTTCTGATAAAAGACCGTACCATCACTCACAGCATCCGGGTGTCCGCTGATACAGCGTGCATCGATGAAGTGGTCCTTCGGCAGGTTGTGCTCTATCCTTGTATTTTTTGTGATATAGCCATATGTCATGTTTACCATGATGCCAAGCGGCTCGTAGGTCTCTTTTACCCTGTTGAAAAAGGTCCACCGCATGATACCCATAAATGCAGCATCGTTAAATTTCATGCCGCGCCTGATGTTTTTCGGCAGGCTTACGGTACCGTTATGATAACCCTTGTGACATGTTTCGCAGAGTGTGATCAGGTTATTCGGTGAGTTTCCCCCGGTCTTACGGCTTTCGATATGATGCACGTTAAGCACTGGATCTTTTGACTTCCCTTTGCAGCACTGGCACTTATGGCCGTCACGGAAGAGTACATACTCACGTACGTTCCAGAAATCTAACTGTTTGCCCTGCTGATAGCCGGTACCGGCTATGTCCGGGTTCTTGATCTTCTGGATATCGAATGATGCAGTTTCCACCGTGATGCTGTTGACTGGGAGTATCTCCGTTACCTTGCGCACCGTAGTAAGGTGCGTATCCACCTTCTGCTGTATGGATGGTGCAAGCCACCCGTCTTTACGGATCCGGTTATTGAACCGCGGCTTGCGGTAGCGAGTCTTTCGGCTTCTTCTGGTGCGCCGTGCTTCCCGGCGTGTAGATAAAAGATCCACGATGTCGTTTCTGAGTGTCACATCTGCTTCGTACAGGACTTTCGTTTCTGTAGTGGCAGATACGCCGATATGCCTGCTTCCAGCATCAATGCCAAGACTTACCGGCTGTGTATAGTCTGTACTGTCATACAGCAACTGTATGGTAAACGGACAGCGGTGTACTACCTTTGCCTTTTGCTGTTTTAACAGAACACGGACCTTTGCATGGTTCTCTGTTGGCATCAAAGGCTGTCCGGTTTTTGATAATACATAGACCATAGGTGTCATTCCCCTTTCTGAAATCCTTTCGGATTTAATTACTCACACCGAAGTGTGGTTAAAAATGCCTTCGCCAATGTTAAGAGAGGTTTATATGGATAAGAGATAAAGATACATCTTTATCTGCCGCACACTGTTCCACCCCAATGAAACTGTTTAATACGTCCCCTTATTGCTGCAGACTAGGCATTACATCTGCAGGTAACTATGTATTCTCTCTTAACGTAGTGCCCGAAGCACTTAGGCTAGTCAATATCGGGCCTGCATATCCACTGTGTAGTGGCTGAAACACAAGCCTGTCACTTTAGTGATGGGTTATTGACAAAACTTTCACCTTCCATTTTTTTATTACCCACATTCCTTTGATTTTTTAAATTATTCCGGAATCTGGTATCTTACATTATAAAGGTCGAATACTCCACTTCCGTCATTGTATATTCCTCGGAAATACCCGTCAATCTGTGTCCAGCGTACTGGTGCTGTTTCAGCAAACAGTTTCAAAGTATCTGCAGACGCCTCGACAAGTCCATCTTTTCCATACACACTTGCTTTCATCCTGCATAAACATATCTTATCCGATGTAATATCAATATTTTTCTCGAAAAGTTTAGGTATAAATACACGCAATATATTTTCCGGGGCAATTCTTTTTGCAATATATTCCCTGTATTTTCCAAAATGGCAGTCCTGCAATGACATTTTTGATGGTTCGGCATCCGCGGTACATTCTACCAGTGCAGCGCCATATTCAGGGAATGAGGGAATTTCCAGCAAAGTTCCTTCATTTATCGGTCGGAATAAATATACAACATCTGTCCGGTTGTCTGCACGGTTGTTATCCTGCCAATTATTATTGCCGGATTCATCCATACTGAGCAATCCGTTTTCCAGTATTGATGGTAAATCGTAAATATCTACATTTTTATAATATATTCCATCCATTAGTCAATACCTGCCTCTTCTTTAATTTTCTCCCTGAAAGTTCATATTCTACAGTACTGCATAATACAAACCCCATTTTTCATTCTCTTTCTGCTTTTGTTTTTTCTGACACTCAGAGCAGAGTCCGTATTCTTTATAATAGGGAATCTTCCGTTCTCTTTCATCTGTTTCCCGTATAGCTGAACGGTTCCTGTATGACCGCAGGAATATGTTACTTCATATTTCACAGCCGTCCTCCCCTATAACTTATATGTTTATTTTACACCTTAAAAGGTGTAAAGTCAATCAGATTTTTACATCTTTTAAGGTGTAAATTGTTTGACTTTACCAACAGAATGTCACATAATGTATATATGACATAAAGACGTATCGTTATATTACGCATGAAAGAAAGCAATCTGGTGATATGTCAAGCTAATTTTTGAAATAATTTTGATATGTATTTCAGAAAAAAGGGTAACTTTAATAGACCTATGATTCAAGCAAAACATAGGTTCGACTAGTTAGAATCTTTAATTGATGTATCCAGCGATACGCCGGAGTACAGTTGGTTTCTGGCCAGCAATCCATAAACCAAACGAACGAATTTACGTGAAGTCAGCGCGAGTGCTCTTTTGTGTTGATGTTTCGGAACTTCATTGTACTTCTTCCGATAGTACGTTCCGTACTCAACGTTGTGTTTTCTCATACTGTTGGCAGCTTCGCCAAGATAGTATCGAAGATAACGATTACCAGCTTTTATCATAGGAGTATCTTCTCCGTCGAAAGCACCGGACTGGTTGGATTTCCATGTGAGACCGGCATACTTGGCAAGAGCATCAGATGAATGAAAAGCGGTTATATCGCCTATTTCAGCAATTATGCCACCAGCAAAGACAGGACCGATGCCGTCAATGGATTGAAGAATAATAAAAGCATTTGGGTTCAATCCTTTTATTTCTTTTTCAATAGCATTGTCAATGACTTTGATTTCTCTTTTAAAGGTTTCAATGCAGTTGAAAGAACTGGCAATAGACACATTTAAAGGCTCATAAAGAGCTTTATCCAGACGATAAGAATCTCTGGCAGCTTTCTTTAATAAATCTGCGGTCTTGCTTATATCCTTAATACGGTTGCGGCTTTTTCAGCAAGGAATGCAATCAGATCTTCTTCGGAAGAAGCTAAAATTTCTTCCGGGGAAAGGTATTCCATTAATACACTGGAAGATGTAGCGCCATATATATCGCAGAAAGGCTGGTCATCTCCTTCAAGCATCTGCAATTCGCTGAATTTCAGATAAAGATTGGAGATAAGATAAGTTTTCTCCCTGGTCATACATTCAACAAGGTGAAGACGATGCCGTGTGAGACGTTTCAAAGCAAGAAACTGGCTGCCGCAGTTTCCATCCATGTGCCTCATAAAGCGCAACAAGCCGGTAGCATCCGCAGCCTGATTGCATTTCAACCCATACATCCCATAAGGGATGCAACTGTAAATATACTTACTACATAAAAGATAGGTGTTATTCTTTCACTTTTTGGCTTTTCTTCTATTCATTTTTAATCATGCTCTTTAAATTTCCTACCATCATTTTCCAAAATTTAAGCAAACCTAAGCTGCCCGGTCTGTTCCTCACGAATTTTCATATTCCCAGTGCGTTTCGCTACGCATAATTCCGGAAGATTTGCTTTTACAAGAGCAGCCGGAATCGGAGGACATACAGCATTTCCACACCTGCGTACCTGCTCGCTTCTTGGGTATTTTTTCCTGTGTAATCGTGGTCTATGATGTAATCATCTGGAAAGCCCTGGCAACCGCATGGTCTTTGTACTTCGGGACATCCGATAATGAAAATTTTTCTTTAGCCTCAGATGTCACGATGGTCGTGGAGTTTGTTGCAGAAGAGGGCTGCGGAATATATTCTACGGCCATTGCAAACATCAAGGTAAACAAAAGAATCTTCTGTTTTGTCAATCTATTTTGTCTCATAAAAAATCCTTTCTTGTGATGGTGGGTGGGTATAGGGTATTTCCCTTTAAGTCATGATAGTTTTCAATATTGTACTACATTTTCGAGGTATTTTTTCCGTTCCGCTGCAAAAGAGAGCAGTATTGTTTTCTGTTGAGCGTCTGTCAGATGGTACCATTCTGCCAGACGCTCTTCGAGATGGTTTAATGCCGTCTGTAAATTTTCTGCTCTTGCAACCAACAAAGCCGGATCTTTGACTGCATAATCCGTTAAAAAATCTTCAACTGCTATCGCACGTATATCTCCAGGTGAGCAGATGTCGACAATGGTGTCTTTTAGTTCTGTTCCTTCGTAAACAATAGTAGCGTCTGACAACTCAGTTGCATTGTTTAAACCAAAATAACACGGGAAATCAATGCAGACAAAGATATCTCCTCCGTATAATGCAGGTTCAATATGCAGATTTCCTCCATCTCTAATAACTTTTTCGATCATTTCTAACATATTTTTTCTCCTTTTTTGTGAGGCATTTAACATTTGATTTGTTGTATTGGTTCCCGGATATCGTTCGGTCTGCGCTCGCCGCCGTGGTTACACCGAATGATAAATGGTTCCGGATTGTCGAGTACAAACTTTTTCAAACCTCTTGCGATCCGATCCATTGTTTTCGGAGCCAACGGACGTACTGCCCGGATGCCGTACTTTTCTTTGATCTCCTCTGATGTATCAAAAATCGAAGGACACGGCCGGCTGAAATCAATCTGTGTGTATGTTCCAACGTATGGTTTTAACAGTCCGGCTTTTACCTCTTCACTTGTCTGCCGGTCCGTGTGTTGGCTCTGGTCATACAATCGGCTTGCCGTCACACCGCGCGATCATAAAGAATCGTTTGCGCATAGTCGGCGCACCATAATCGGCAGCAATCAGCTCACGGAGCTCCACTTCATAGCCAAGCTCCCGAAGTTGTTGCACAAACCGCTCAAATGTCTTATCCTGTTTTGCCTTAATTGGATGATGCCGCCGGTTCAATGGTCCCCATGTTTTAAATTCTTCTACGTTTTCCAACATGATCACTCTCGGTTTCACAAGCCCCGCCCAACGGCAGATATATTCCAATTTATTTTATAACCTATGTGTCTTTCTCTGAGGACTGTTTATTCAACTCTGCCTTAATCTTGTCTATAATTTCATTTATCGGTAATGCTGAAAATACTCATTAAGTGTTATGCTGACTGCATCATTTCTTTTCCCGTAAAGTTGGAAAATAATATTTGTCTCTTTATCCATGTACTCTCCAAACTCTATAAGCTGATCTGAATACAGATAAACACACTCTTCGATTATGTATTGCAGCAGCTCATCATGTTCCTTTGGGATATTACTTTCCCATACACATGATAAAGGATAATCCTGCGCATTGACCGGCTCATTATTGACTATCTTTTTATATAGATCGGGTTCATTATTTCTGACTTTTGCAAGTGTTTTATCCGATACAGTCCCATAAGTTTCATATTTCTTGGATTCTGGATTATAAAATATACATCCTGACAACTGCATTTCATTTTCATACATGGGTTTTTCAACAATTACCGTATTATCCGGCAATATGAGTATATAAATCGCACATGACCCCATTCTGTTCCTTGATTTCTTATTCAGCTCGTATTGGAGCGCCCCCATCTTTACACTACAGAGAAGTTCAAGTATCATAAATAAATCTGATGTTATATCCGGACTTAGAGCAATGCCAATCAACAATATAACACTTATAATAGGGTATATCCAAAAAGCCTCATACTCCTTCAACAGTTTTTTCTGCTCAAAAATATCCTTGATAACAATTGACGCAAATACTACAAGAAGTAAAAGCGTTACGTTTGATGAATCCATAGCATATTTTTCTAATCCTGGTACAAGTTTTACTAACATAAATCTCTCCTTAAAAACAGTATTGTACTCTCCAATTTGCAAATCTTAAATGAAAATCAAAATTAAAGGAATCAGAAATATTGCATATACTGCATATAACAAGATCAAATACACATTGGTCATAATATGGTTTATCTTTTTCTCTTTTTTATATTCACCTACATCTGTAAATATTTTTTTTCATCTTCTTTCAAATCAATATAATCGGAATTTACGATTAAATCATAATCATGATCATCTGGTTTTTCTACTCCTAAACCCGTCATAAAAATATTTATTTTATCTTTTTTATCTATAAAAACACCACTCTTTTCCCAACTCTTAGAGTACAGATTTGTTAGATCTTCAAACTGTATGTATTTCCAAAGTTTTTTTGCTGAAAGTTTAGCAGCAGCGTCTATAAACGGTTTTACCCGATCCTTTCCACAGTGCTGCTGATAAAACGAAAAGATTGTATTAACAACATCATTCACATCGTGTAATATCGAAAAGCGAAAATCAACTTCCAAATCATTTCTCTGTTTAATAATAGCTTTTGCATCTTTCCATATGCTGCAAAATTTTTTCCATTTTCTGGTTGCAAATTTTCCATTTAATACCCATTTAGTAATCACTATGGGAATTGCAATAACAGCAACAATAATGGCTAACCAAAGAATCCCAAGTCCTATTACCGCAAATTCATATCCTACTGCGCTGAAGTACTCCGCAGGGCCTGCCTCTGTGTGGTGCAAACTTGTCATTGCTTCCGTTGCCTTCTTAAGCATTTCCACGTAATTGTTAAACATATCACTTCTCTCCTTTTTATCAAACGTAAATCTTATGTCTCCAAAATATCTTATCAGCTAAGAAATAACGAAACACCCTAAAAAGTTGCGGATATGTATCAACCTCCAAGCTTCCCCAGTTCTTCTTCTATTTCTGTAATTTCTTTGCTAAAACTATTATAAATCTGTTCACTCACACCATCGTACTTTTGTAAATAATCCTTTAAATATATGAGTCGTTTTTCTAACCTTTCTCGTCTGCTGGAAGAATCTTGAACGGCATCTATAACCCCATCCCATTCAGCAGCTTTCTTTTCCATTTCATTCTGCAAAGTCTGTTCAAACAATCTCTTCTCATATTCAGCGAATGCCTTCTTTATAATATCCGGATAAAGAGCTAATAACATCTGATTGTAACTGATATTATGGAATGAAACGGATGGATCTATTACAGATTTAAAATGAATTACCACGCCTGAAACCTTCGCTCCGCTCCGCCATCAGACGTGGTTTCGGGAGTTAGAGTAACATAAGTGGCTTAAGGCTATTCACAAAGCCCTATCCCAGTGGGATTACTTTTAATGTATTTACGCAGCCGGATGTTTTTTACGCTTTGCATCCTTTTTGCGCTGCCGTTTGATTTTTGCATGGCTGTCCTGTTTTTGCACTGCCGTCTGTTTCTTCCGGTTATTTTTGACTTTTTCTTCATCCGGATGGCGGATAATTACCACACTGTTAAAATCAGGCGCAGGTTTTTCTGTGAAAGCGTTTGGGAATGCTTTCCGCAGGATATTTGCAGATCCATTCAGGTCGGAGTTGATGATATCGCCGGATTTTGTTGTATAAAGCCCGCGGAAGCCATCCTTTTTGTACATTCCCTTGTAATGTACAGGTCTCCGCTGTCCGGAGAAGGAGGGTTTTCCTTTCTCATTACCGTATACAGGGATAAAGTCCCTGTCCGGAAAGCTTGCTTTTGAAGTATAGCTTTCCTCCTGATCCAGACAGAAGATGCCTTCCCATACGCAGAGATAGCGGATGATGTTACGCAGCCTGTCAAACGGGAGCTGCACAAAGTTCTGGTTGTTTCTTTTGCCGAGGCCTGCTTCCTGCTTCCAGTACTTGTTTATACCCATGACAACGGTGTCGATACGGTTTTCTATGCACCATGCCACGAAGTGTTTTGCGCACTTTCGCATGAAATCAGAGATCTGGTCGTTTCTTCTGTTTGTTGCAGCGTGATACGCTGCATCTGGGACAAACTTTTCCCCGGTACGGAGGGTCTGCTCGCTCACGAGTGCAGCTATCGTTTTGTTGTATTTCTGGTTGACGGACTTTGCCACACCGCCTTTATAAATCAGGGATGGCAGACCGCAGTTGTTTGTGACCGACATAAGGTTGTCCACACCAAAGTCAATGGCACAGATACGCTCTGGACGGATATCCTCTGGGATTTCCGGGATATCTGCATCTACTTCAAACTGAAAGGACAGCTTGTACCGTCCGTTGTTCGGAGTGATGCATGCCTGTTTAAGTCTTGCATTCGGTATCGGATATCCAAGGCACACGGGTTTATCCTTTGCGTGAGGAAAGTACGCATACCACTTGCCGTCACAGGTTTTGATTGTGCAGTCCTGGTTGGTGATCAGCGCAGTGGAATGGCCTCCCTTGCGTTTGTAGCCTGGAAGTTCTGGCTGTCCGGTGAAACGGTCAGGGTTTTTATTGTATTCCTTAATGGCTTTGTAAAAACCCTTCATATCTTTTACTGTAGTTTTTAAGACATGCTGTGCCGTCTGGCGAGGCAGTCCTTCAGCGTAAAAATCCGGGTTATGGTTCACCCGCAAGATCCCTTCAAGAAACATATATCCGAGGAAATGTTTTCCTTTGGTCGGCATGGATGCCTTTTTTATCAGAGGGACTGTTTTACGGATTTCCTCCATAACCTCGCGCTCGTTGGCTGTCCAGTCAGCTTCCTCTTTGGAGACAGCTGAGAGCACCTGCCGCTGACGGAAACGTGCCGCGTTACTGAGGTTGTTGGTCAGTGCTGTTAAGTTGTCTGCATATTTGAACAGAGGGTGTCCCTCATTGATATATACAGTTGCAGTACGCATGTAACCCATATCAGTTGTCTCCTTTCCATTGTGGTATTTTTACCTTTACGGTATACATATTGCGCCTTTTGAAAAATCGTCAAAGGATTTTGGAAACTTTTTAAATTTTATTTTCACAGAGAATAAAACTGTAAGTGACCGTACAGCAGATGCAGTTGAGAAGTATATCAATAATCAGAAAAATAAATAATCTCTGATAATGCCATTGATTATCTTTGATCCTCTGTGCTTTCACCCGTTGTGGTACTTCGAAGAAGTATCACTGGTAACCTCCTTATCCAGTAGGTCAGAAGGGGCACTCTGTGCTCATTGTAGATTTTCCCTGCATTGAACAGCCGTTTACCAGAATGTCCGTACAAAAATATTTTTTCTCTATGTACTGGCATATGTGCACCATAACGTACCCGGACACGATTCCATCTCTACTCCAAAGAAGATCAACAGCATACGCTTCTCCTTTCCACAACACCGGGTAAAATGTGTAGCCATATGGTATTTTTCTCATTTGTAATCCCATTTTCTCTGATCCTTTCTTATTTTTGTTTTACGAATAATTGTATCCCAATATAATCGTTAAAACACCCCAAAAAATTACGACAATACCGCCTATTAGACCAGCCCACCAAGAATCATCCTCATCGTCTTTAAGTTTAAATGAATTAACAACTAAAATAACTCCTAGAACAATCATGATGATTCCATGAGGTTTCCATAAGGAAGAAAAGAAATTTTCTGCAAATTTATTGCATTTTTCGATTTGATTCATTTTCCCTTTTTAACTCCTAGTTCTTTACATTTTTCACAGGTTACCGCATTCAGACTTCTCCAAATTATATTCTCTGTTTTAAAATCTTCTCTATTTGAAGATCGCGAGTAACTCCATTTTTGACCACACAGGCATTCTGTCGCACACTTAGTTATATGTACAATTCCATTTAGTTTCACACATGGAATATCCCCGTAATATTTAGACATACACACCTCACCATTAACAGGCACTTACTTTGATCTTGCAGCCTTCCTTTAACTTGAAAATTTTTGTATGTTTCCCCCCTCCAGGAATGACCTTTGTATTCGAGGATGTCTTCGCAAGCTTTCTTCTTCCGGATCTTCAACAACTTCATTGTAAATATCCCCCAGATCAAAAATACTCTGGCTGAAGAACTTTATTCGACACTCCAAGCTTATATGCGAATCTCGCAAGCAAAGCAAATAGCAAAGCCAAGATGATCACTCTGTACATTTTGAATCCTCCTTATTTTTCTCTTTCTTATCGTATTTCCTTGTAAGCACGACATCTGCAACTGTTAACACAATAGGGATCGCATACATCACAAGAAACACAATATCTTTCCAATTCGTAAATGAAAACTCTGTCGCTTTCTCCCAAAAATTACCCTGATACCGGAAGTAAAGAGCAAGAGCAGCCAGGAATAAATACCACAGTGCACGCAAAGCATGCATTAGTTTTTTTGAGCTTCCGCACACCCACCATGCTATATACAAATACAACAAACGTGCCATAAAAAATAGCATTATTCCCAAAATTATTTTTCTGTACATCAAAAATTTCCTTTCTTATGATTATTTCGAATCTTCATATTATATATGTACCCATTTATAAAGAAGAACTTTTCTCCCTTCTTTTTCCTCTCCCGCCTTTCTGATTCAAGCCGCATTACGATCGACTCGACGACATCCAGAGCTTCCATGAAATCGTCAAGTTCTCCCTCATAATCTCCGTCTTCACCGACTGTAATACCCTTGCTTTCAACGTACTTGATCCATTCTGGGTAACATTCGTTATTACCAAACACCTGCGTATTGTTGATGTAAGTCCTGTATGACATTTTAGAATCTTCCTTTTAGATATCGTTTTAAATTAAATAAGTAAACTGAACTCTCGTAAAACCAATCACATCATTTATCTTTTCCCTTACTTCGTCCAAAGTCGGCTCCCTGACATATACCGGTGGCACGGATACTTTTTTCTTCTCGTTTCGTGACTGATGGCATAAACCAATAAGCAGGAATGGAATGCAATGAAAAGAACTGAAAAAAATAGCATATTTGAATAGCAGAGGATTCCCGATTGGCATCCTAAATTTTATTATTTTGGTGAATAGAAAGATCCATACGCCAGGTATCACCAAAAAATCATAGGTTATTAAGGCTTAAGAGTAATTCGTTTAAACAATAGTAGCTATTATTTAAAAATAATAAAGTTGGCTCATCTGGAATGATATCTTCATTGAATATTTGATTTTGAGAAAATTCATCTAAAGAATTAATTTCTTTAGTTACTTCATTGATAGTATTGATTAGATGGTATTTAATATTATCATATTTCATTTCTGTATCTCCATTTTTTTTAAAATTATTGCAACACCTAAAGTCTGTTAGGATAACTGCGATGTAGGTGTTGCAGCTACACTGAAATTTTAGTAATTTTATAGCGTTGAATTCTGTTAATATGAAATCAATTAGTTTTTGCTCTAATTTATTTCTGATATGGATTTGAGGAATGCCGGTTAGATTAAGTATACCTTCTTTAATTTGCAAAACAACTTGCTTCCAAGATAGTATCGACGACGCTTTCTTCTGTGAGGATATCCATAATCCAGCAATTTCTTCGTTATCAATTTTGTCATGGATTACAAAATTAAGTGCCATAATAGGCAACGATGTCTATTTGCTTTTCCCAGACATCTTGTTCTGGGGTAACTTCTTTCCACTTGCCTGATACTTCGGTTCATTGTTTTCAGAATCGTTTTTGAAAAACAAACTTGCCAAATCTGTTGTTACAACCAGAGTAAAAAACCATTCCACTATTAAAAACCATACTATAAGGAACCAAGCCACTTCCTCTATATTATTTGAAAATTTCATAAAGAATTTAACTACCGGCTCTGATAAAGTTACATGGACAAAAAAAGACGCCATAATAAACCTTAGTGATATACAAAATAAAATACGTTTCATAATCAAAATCCTTTCGTTTGTCATAGGCGGAAACACACTTCCTTCAATCACCACTTCCACTTTTCCTTATCGGTTTTGCAATCGCGAATATAGATGATCTTTGGACGTTTAAGGCGAATTATCCTTGAATCCGGTTTTTCCCTCGGATCACACGGCTGCCCATTTGTATCAACACAAGCTTGGTTGATAATCATTACTGAAGCTAATCCATGTGCTTTAGGATTTTTTATGATCTCAACAGCTTTCTTATATTTCTTTTTCGCAATTCGTTTATTCATACAATTCTACTCCCATTCACTTTAAGATTTCATCCAGGCACACATTCCAACCTGCAATTTTCCAGACAAGATTTGCATATTCACTTACTGTTTCTATGGCAGTTCCCGGAGCGGACACCAATCTGGTCTGCACGCAATATAATCTGTCACATCATCTCCAATACCTGGAGCATTGCAATACAACGTTCGCTCTCCATACCTTGGTGGCTGTGTATCGTCTGCAAAATCGCACATATCGCACGATTCCGGCATATCCATAATCAATACTGCTTTAACCATCAGTTCACCTCCGCTGCATTTAATTCTTCAAGATATCCCTGTAACTCCTTATAATAGTTGATTTGGTCGGTACAGTGCTCCTCCAATATATCAATCATTTCCCTTTTGGCATCCTCTAAGGATTCTGCTTGCATAAAATTCATGTGGCCATCAATCACTGACTGCCATCCTATCTCTTCGCCACAATAAACAATGCTTCCTACGGTGATACTACCATAATAGGCAACGATGTCTATTTGCTTTTCCCAGTCATCTTGTTCTGGGACAACTTCTTTCCACTTCATTGTACACATACCATCACACTCCCTCCGGCTTTTCACACCGCTCAAACTCGATAATCCACACATAGGGGTTTGCATCCCAACCATAACGATCAATGTCGGATTTTTTAATGGTGCTGTTCCAAATCCCTATAAACGATGTAATTGTCATGTTTTCATCAAGTCCTCCATTTGTGTGGATATACTTATCTGCTCCTTCTGCCAACGCACTTTCTGCGCTGATCTCCTGCAACCGCTCCACTCTCACATCCGTAACCTTCAGCCAGATACGCGCTGCTTCTTTCGGCATGCGGATGGATGGTTTCCACTTTGTAACATCGGCAATGTCATTCCTTTGCCAATCTTCGTAGTAATAGTATCCGTTCGGCGCCTTTTTCCATGTTTCCCGGACATAAAGAATATCGCCCGGCTGATATGGAGCTTTGTATGCAGTATTTATCAGTTCTATATCTGTCATATCGCAATATGGTTTGAACATGAGTTTCTTTTCTTTCAAGAATTTTTCAGGTGCTCCATTTTTGCATTTATCCGGCAACATCCCTATGAGCTGTTGTGGTTTCACAATTCTTCTAGTGCAACTCTTTCTACCTTCCAGAATTGCCCTGACCATCTCTGTATCGAATAAAATCGCTTTTATTGCCATCTTTATCACCACTCCTTTACAACCTGTATCACTATCTCATATGAAAGAATTGGAATATACGGAAAATACAGTAAACAATAATAGCTGCTGAAACTACCACTTTAGTATTTTGATCCATAATTTTTTTTCCTTTCCCTTTTAAAATAAATTCTTATTTTCCCCTCAACAAGTAATTTACCAGATCACTCCATATTTGTCTTCCATAGGGCAGAAACTGCATGTGTTCTGGCATTCACCCATAAAATAATCCATACAATCGTCTACATCGTCTTTGTCGGAATAAGGACATTCATGATATTGATCGGTATGATTTCTCTCATAGTCACCAACTGTTTTCTATTCTCAATTGCCGACAGATCTAATTGCATCTACACCACCGCCACCGCTTTTAACAATCTCGATTGCTTCAGTGGTAATCATTTCTTCTGGTTTCCCATGAAGCCTAACGCCAGAATTATATTCTTTGCTTCGCTGCTTTAATTTATCCACAACTGCATCCACATCGTAGGCGGTTGGAACACTCTTTACTTCCTTGCATAAATTGTGTATCAACAAATCAGTATTTTCCTTGCTGTCATCAAAATGATGATTGGCAAGCAATGATATTACATCATCTGCATCAATCAGTCTTCCCATCATTCACCTCATCTAATCCATCCAACGCATAACAGCCGCTTAAGCCTTTCAGCTTTACAACTACGGTTCCGCATACACTATACGGCTCACTTGTAACTTCAAAAATCTTGCCTTTATTTTTCTCTGACACATAGTATTTGTCGTTTATTACTACTTTCTTTCCTTTAATCATTGATTTTCCTCCATTTCTTTCAGCTTAGTTTCTGTTTCCTCACGAGTAAAGAATACTGATTTATTAATTTCGCAAATGCTGCATTGTTTAGCTACGCTTTCACGTATGTAGTACGCCTTATCACTACAATTCTCGCAAAATCCTCTAAAACACATTCCAGACCGATTACTTTTGTTTTTCCCGCAACAATACTCGATGGAATACACTGGTGCATCTTCACTGATTGGCAACCGCAGAAGCAACCCCTGCCGTTCAATATCTTCGTATTTTCCTTTCTGTCATCAAAATGATGATTGGCAAGCAAAGATATTACATCATCTGCATAAATCAATCTTCCCATCATTCACCCTCCTTTTCCATGTTTCCTTTGCTTTTCCCTGCTTACTTCTTCAAGAGTCTTTGATTGCCATATCCTGTGCTTCTGCCGTTTCACAACTGCACTGACTTTCGGAAGACAATAAAATGCCTGTCCATCGTTTAATCGTTTAATCTCTTAATTACCTCATCAATGTATTTCTGACAAGCATTTACACATTCTTCCTGTGTTTTAAATTTTATGTCATTCCAAAGACTGTTGTACCTTATATCTCTTTCATCATTAGACGATATGCAATAATACCAAATATCATCATTAGAAGAATAGTTTATATTGCACTCAAACTTTTTGTACTTACCTTTGTAGAATTTGCTGCTATCAAATCTTCCTGTAACATCTTTAAGTTTCATATATTCCTCTCCCTCTTAATTATCTTCTTCCTCTTTCTTCTTGACTTCTACAAGGTAATCGGCAATAGCTTCTTTAATAATCAAAGTATTGTATCTTTCAAGGCTTATTGTTATTGTTTTATCCTCGCACTCTCTTATATTTCCTCAAATATCTTTGCATTTAGCCATATAATCTCCTTCTAAAACGGACACCCTTTTTCTTTGTATTCCATGTTGGAACATCAAAACCACCTTTTCTGTCGAACAAGCACCCGCAATCATCACACTCTCCCTCATAGCTTCCGCTTCCCCAACTACCCATTCACCATTGTCGATCCGCTTGCCACGGAATCCTCCTTTTGACCGCAATCTGAGGCATCTATGTTAATGCCAATTTTTTCAAAATAAAATTGCACCGGCTCAATATGTTCCTGTATGAGTCCATACTTAATTGCCAAACGATACTGAAATGTTTTCTGCAGATTTCTCATTAGTGTGCTTGTTAATGCTTCCCGGAAAGACTCCAGGTTACCATATGACTTATAAAAGTTACACTGCCGGCATGCCGGAAGAAAGTTCTTTTCCGAATACATTTCCTCTTCTGTCATTGTATGGCTGACATCGGTATTGGCAAAAACAGACTTTACATGATCCACCTGCATATCCTTGTATTCCAACTCACATCCACAGTATGCACACCGGTGGTTGCATTTTTCATACACCAGAAGCCGGATTTTCTTGGGTATCTTTTTATGTGCTGACATTATTTCACCATCCTTCATTTTTTTGGATCCGTCCATCGAATTCGCTGACCGCATTCAATACAGATATCAGGATTGATCAAACGTGCCCCGCATGTCGGACAGGCATATACAGGCTGGGTCCACCCTATCCGATTTGCATATTTTGGAATTTCCTTATTTTTTCTTCTTTTTCCCATTTTTATCTTTCCCCTCTGACCTGTCAAATTTTATCCCGAATGTATTTTTTATAAGAATAACCATGCCATAAATTGCCAAAATGATAAGCATAACGGCAATTATTCCGCAAAAACATATTGTTAAAAGTGCAATAATAGCTATAAGGGCATCTATGCCATATACAATAGAAAGAACAATTGACAAAATCAGAAAAATGATGGCAAAAATAAGAATCAGAAAATCTCCAAAGTTATTTTTATTCTTTATATAAATTCTCAAAACCTGACCTCCTAATATTCCACGGTTCTTGTTTTGACATTCTGGCTGACGGGGATTAAAATCTCACTCTTTACAGAAGTGGAATGGTATTTCTTATCGCCTGGGGACTTGATGGCAAGATCATAAACAACTGATAAACGTTCAGCATATGTCCCAACTTTAATAATATTGAGTTCTGTCAAACGTTTATAAGTACTGCTTAGAGTTCCGAAATCTCCGAATGCACACCCCCATAACTGGTAAAACTGATCTGTGTATCCTTCTATTGCGAAAGTCCGGTAATAGCTTGTTTTATTATCAATTACAAAACCGTCCTGGGTGTTTCCGTGGAAAGAATTATCCATGGAATCTTGTGTAATACCGTTAATCTGCGGAGATGTGCTTACAAGTGAGATGTCTGCATGCATATGCTCCACCATGACATCATACCCATCCGGCAAATTTTTGGTATGCACATTCATGTTGATCGACTTTGTATCCGTTACATGCCAGTTTTTCAAAGAATACTTTCCCGTATCATACTTACATATCAATGAGAAATCTTCTCCATTTACAGGAAGAATCTGCGTTAAGTTCGGAATACTTACAGTGCCATTGCTGTTTTCGGTATTTTGTAAAACATCAGTCTGTGTATCTACTGGAACATATTCCTCTTCATAGGAACACCCAGAAAAAGTGGCCGTCAAAAGTGCTGCCAAAAGGATCAATCCTACTAATTTTGTTCTTTTCTTCATAATTTTTCCTCCGTTTCTGTTATTGTAATGTTTTTTAAGCCTTGAATTGGCTAAGTTAAGATTTAAGAGAACCCCTATTTCTCCATTCACTATACATATTGCGCCATTTATAAAATCGTCAAAGTCAAATCTGTATTTTCTTTCATTTTTTAAATTTTAAACAAAAACTGCCCCAAAACGAGGCAGTTTTATAAAGTAACCTTATTATTTCTGAAATTTTTTGATCAGTTCGTTAATATCCCCGGAGTACAGCTTCGGTTTTCCATCCGGATCAAGTTCTTGAACCATGCTCTGCCCAACACCACTGTCTGCCCGATAATATCCTTTGTACGACTGCATCCACACCGTCTTATCCTTGATATTAACAAATTCTGTAATCACAGTCGACTCTGCACTGTGGTTATCAATCTTCTGTACAGAAATTGGAAGAAACGTAACGTCTCCACTCAACTTGTACGACTCAACATCATAGATAGTTCCATCTGACGACAATGTTCCTTTAACCGTATCCGGCATTCTGCATCCACCGACAAACATTCCACTAAAAAAAATACATCCAATTACTGTAAGCATTCCTATTCTCTTCTTCAATAATCTTTCCTCCATCACTTTTTTAATAAGCAAATTTTGTTTTCCACAACAAAAACATCAATAAAATACCTAAAAAAATTTCAACAATACCTACTATTAGATAAGGCACACCAGTATCGTTGCTTTTCATTTTAAGAAAACCGCCAATCAACACGAATCCATATACCATAAATAATATTCCGCAAACTATGTAATAATAAAAAATAAAATCCTTTGATCCCATAAATCAATTTTTCTCCTAAAATCGTCTATTTCCTGATATTATCCATTATTTTTCTTATTTCAGGATGAAAAGACAAAAACGGTCTTGGATAAAATCGATCTTCCTTTGAAAAAACGCACATCCATTTTTCCGTTTCCGTATAACCTAGTTCAAGAACATCAAAATCTTTTCTTTTCAAAGTAGCAAGCTTCTGAGGTTCAATATTAATTTTCTTTTTTGACGGATACCAAACCATAAATATACGGTTCACGGTATCAGACTCCGGTTCCGTTTTCAGCTTCACATGGTCCTGATATATATCTGACTGAAACGAAATAACATTATATGGAGAACGATCCATCCATGGTAAGTCATGTAGGAATTCCCTTGCCTCAAAATCATTCACGCCAAGCTGTTTCAATGATTTATATATAAACGAATATGTTTCTTCCTTTGAAACACAGTATCCCTTACGGAAATCCCATTTCCAATCAAATCCCTCCACTTTTCGTCCCAATTTGTTATAATATTCTCCATTACACTCAATAAAACCATCATGGTCTCCCTTGACATTCCATGTGCTTTCATGACTGAATGTTGGATAAGGATCTTCTGACGCATACACCGTATCATCAGAAAGACTAACAGAAATAGGTGTGTTATCTTCTTCTGGATACAAATATATGTAGGACTTACCTGTAAAAAATCTTTGATCAATTTTCCGACTGACATAAAAAGTACCAAAAAGCATTGCAACAATAACCAGACATGCCAGCAGAATTTCAATCACCGAAACTACTATTCTCTTCTTCAATAATTTTCTCCTTCCTATTGTTAATGTTTTGCAGTTATCTGCAGGGTAACGTCCCTCAACTCTTCACCTCGATCACTCGTAACAAACAATACATCGTATTTTATGCCCTCGTCTTTAAACGAACCGTTGTAAAGCATGTCCTCTTTATACGCATGGCAGATCTCATCTACTACTTTTTGCACATCCTGGTTATCCATATAGTCTTCAAATGAGTAACAGATGACGTCCTTAACTTGCTGATCTGAAAGGACATTGCTTGTATTTGTAACCTTATTTGTAAAAATCAGCTTACATCCGTCACGTTTTATTCCAGATGTGTAAGATGCGCCATTTTTATACCTGACTACCAATACATTATCTTTTGAAGTCAATGATGCCACCGGTGATCCAACAATGGATGAAATTTGCGCAATGTTCTTCTCCCCTTCAATCACAAGATCAATTTTGTCATCCATAGTACTGTATATATTGACGCCACAAGCTGTGCAACTTGAAAGTACAAGCACGCCTGCAGCTACGCACGCTGCTACTCTTCCAAGAATCTTATTTTTTCTCATTTTTTCAAACCTCCCTCTTCGGATCAATCACAACCTGCACGTCATTCTCGTTAAAACACGTCCGAACAACATCCATTTTTGTAGCAAACGACATCCCGCTGTCCGCCTTTGAAAGAACCATTTGCTCGTCAGGCCAGCGGGCATGCACACCTGCCGCAATCTGCGGAGCCGCCGTCATATCCTCCTCTGGTTTTGTACAAAGGCGGGCGCAAACACCTGCGATCGTTTCCATTGCAGCTATATCTCCTCTTGCTCCACCGATAACCATTGAGGCATCACCGTAATACTTACCAACATCCAATTCCCTATTGTTTGTATAAAGTTCGTCCACCGTATCCAATTGCTTCTCCGTCGGATGGTAATCTTTTGTATACTCATCGACAACATTTTGTAATATACTCATACGTTCCCTCCCTTTCCCTGTTTCTTTATCCATGCGCCCCTCGCGGGGACGCAGCGTAGTAAAATCCAATTACCGTTTTGAAAGTCGATTTCAATCCATGCACCCCCTCCGCGGGAGTGCAACATTTGTCACGATGATGGACAAATAGAGATAGATTGTACCAATGCTGTCTTCCCCCGATTTTTGTGTAAAATGACAAATCTGCAAATCCGATTCCAAAAACAATCAGAGAAACAAAAAAATTACAATGATTGCTGCAATCTTTACCGCCGCATTAATCTATTTTAATTTTCTGACCTTACTTTACATCTTTTGCACCTCCGTTTTCTGCGATTTTCTCTTTTCTTCTGCTATAATTTTTAACAATGTAAATGCCGCACCTACGAAAATCGGCTGATAATTGAGTATGTATTCGATCTTTGTAAAATAAGCAATGTATTGCCCGAGACACCTGTCTACAATTTGCGAAAACAGGCTTCCACCAAAGGAAGTTAAAGAATGATTCAAAAGCTCTTCATAATCATTGTTATAAATAGTAATTTCCTCTGGCTGATCCAACTCTAATACAGTACAATATTCAGTCCACCTTTTGCGATTCCGGCTTTCTGACCTCTTTTTGTAATCCCCAATACCGATGATTGTAAAAGAAAAGCACTGCCACAGACCAAGGAATAATCCCATCTGGCTTTTTTCAAGTTCTTCAACCAGATTAACAAACCGCTCTTTTTTCTTACCCTTCATCACAAGCAGATTATCCCAATATCCCGAATACAACAAATGCAGAATTTCTCGGGAATAGTACAAAATCGCAAGCTGTAAAATCTCAATGGCTCTCGGAAATTTTTTTTGTAAATTTTCTGCTTTCTCATTAATATCCACCAACAATTCTCGAGAGGAACGGTAAAACGTCAAAATTCCCTCGTAATCCTTTTCACTTATCGCACCATCCTCCAACAATTCTTCTGAAAGATGATTGTATTGAATCTGCAGATCTACCTCGCATGTCAAAAGTTCTTCTTTTGTTTTTGCCTGAAGCATACGCTTTATTATTTTTTTCATACATTCACTTCCTTATGTTATTTTATGTTATTTCCGTGGTTCCCAAAAACTGCCTCAACTAATTTTCTTTTACATTCCGGACATACATGAAATTTGCAGCACGGAATACCATTCACAATTATCTGCGTATCTTCGTAATCCCGACCTCACTCATGACATTTGATCACAACGTTTCTTTTATGAATTTCCATTATTTTTCTCCCGTTATTTAAGAAGTGCTTTGTCGATGATCTGGAAATTCGCACGGTGGATATACAACGCCCTTCCATCAACCATCAGTTTTGTTGTCTTTGGTAGGTCCTTGCACACTTTCCAATACACTTCATCCCCGGAATATGCGCAGATTGGATCTCCAAGCTGTGATTGAATGACTACAATCCTAGACTTTCCAAAATAGTTTTTATATTTATTTACCGTCTTGGCAATGATAGTATTATCAGACAGCTTCCCATCCGTCTTACTGTTAATTTTATCCGGCTGTGTAAAATCAACATCCGGCGACAGGCCATTTTCTGCAAACAACATTGTAGTTCCACAACTTTCAACTTCCTTGCCATCTACAGTAATTGTGACTACACTGGAAAGAGTCTGGGTATATCCCCACCCGCTATCCGTATATGTAGGTTCTTCAACAGTATTCGAATTCATGTCAATCTTCTGACCGGACATTTCCATGAATTTCTCTCCTTCATTGGAATAAAAGGAAATATTATAGGTATTTCCTTTTATCGTTCCGTTCAACTCATTAACCTCACTATCAAACAACCCGCACCCGGTACATGCGCACAACATGCCGACAATCAGTGCTGATACAACAATTTTCTTTAATTTTCCCATATTTTTCCTCCTTGTACTTCGCATTTTTATCCTTACACTATAGATATTGCGTCATTTGAAAAATCGTCAAAGAAATCTTGAAAAGTTTTTAAAAATTTTTGCGAAATTAGAAAAAAATAGCCCTGTGTAAAAAACACAAGGCTATCGGTCATTTATTTAATAAAATATCTAAGAAAAAGTCTCCTGCATTGTCAGGAGTAGTTAACCTATCTCTCCATGAAACTATAAGTGTTACTTGATTTAAGAATGTTATCTCTAATATTCTCATTTGATTTTTCTTCTGAACATTTTTTCAACAAAAAAATATGTCGTTGTTCCAGGAGGACAATCGTTTAATACGGCATAACTGACTACTCCCACAGGCAAGCCTGTGGGGTTCTCACTCTCAAGTTTTGCCTGTAATCGTACACCATTCGCAGGCTTTGGAATACAGGTATAGTCTATTTCAAGCAAAGACTTTATCACCAAGCAGCCCTATGGCCACATTATTATGTAAGAAATCTAGTTGTTTTTCGGTAAATTTCTGCTTTACAGCAAGGAAGCATAGTCAGTCTCCCTACTACGTTTTCGTTATGCTATTTTAATTCCACTGTTTAATACCTTGATTTTATTTTCTTTTATCCATTCAATGAAATCCTTTTCCATGCTGTAGCATTTTTTAAATTCTGCAGCACATTTCTTTTTATCTATATCATTGGTTCTGTAATTGTAGCAGTACAACAGGAATGAGGAATACCAGTCCCTTTGTACCAGTGTCCCGTCTGCAAGTTTATACATCCTGTCAGACAGTTTCTTTTTAATGTAATCATCTGCCGTGTGATCATACTGGCTTGCTCTGTAATTATTGGGTACTTCTATGTATGTACCGCCGGATGTTTTGAACTTATTTTCCACGGCAGCCTGGAAACCGCCCGGGCACCGGTTCTTTACCGACTTTCCAAAACGTTTCTTCCTGTTGATCTTGCCTTTGTTATTAACAGTTGTCTCTTTCGCCCGTTTCATGAGTCTGGCTGCATCCAACAGGATGATTCATTGCGCTATTTACTATTTCATTATATTCTTTTCGATAAACGTCAAATTTATCGCCTTGCATTCTAAGCATAATTTTTCTGCGTTGACATTCATCTACTAGACGAGCCTTAATCGAATCAAATTCTAATACGTAAAATTCATCATAATTACCGAAAGCTCTCTGTGTTTCACCAATTTCATTCACATAGTCATCTATTTTGCCAATTAGTGAAGTAAGCTCTTCATCGGATAAATCTTTATACGATTTGCTCGCCGTTACTGTACGAATTGATGGGTGTCTCATATTGTTAATAATTACCTGTTCATGTTCTGTTAGAATCATTCATATATCCTTTCTACAACTCTAATTTATGTAATCATCTGCCGTGTGGTCATACTGGCTTGCCCTGTAATTATTGGGTACTTCTATGTATGTACCGCCGGATGTTTTGAACTTATTTTCCACGGCAGCCTGGAAACCGCCCGGCACCGGTTCTTTACCGACTTTCCAAAACGTTTCTTCCTGTTAATTTTGCCTTTGTTATTAACGGTTGTATCTTTCGAACGTTTCATGAGCCTGGCTGCATTTTTAGGTTCCGTGACAAATGTATCCCCAAGGCTCCGCAGGTGGTTTACATCCTCATTTATGGCAAGCTGCCTGTTGATTGCATTTATGCGGCAGAGTTCTGCATGTTTTGCCTTCAGTTTTTTATAGTGATTGGAATAATTCCAAGTCTTTTTACCCTTTTTAACAGTACCATTATCATTATAGTTCTGTGGATTAGTAGCGCGTCTGCTCCTGTCCATGGCGCGGTAATACAGTCTTTCCAGACGTTCGGATTTCTGTATGCTGTTGCCTCTTTCTGATAAGTTTTTAAGTCCTGTCTCTGTATCGGAAGTATAGGCTACCGTCTGTGTGCCAATGTCCGCACCAACGACGCCCCTGCCGTATTTATGCCGCGGATTGCCGGAACTGTCGTACTTCGGTTTTGCCTTTCCTTCGATGACGAGATGCAGGTACACCCTGTATTTCCCACGGATGAATTTCGGTACGAGCGTTGCGTAGCAAGGCCGGTACGTGCTGATACAGCACGCTTCATCCTGAAGAGTCTTTACTGCCTTGTTGTCTATGACTTCCGGCTGTGCCAGATAATCCAGGACGGCATTGACTTCGTCTGTCTGGAACCGGTCTTTGACCTGTATCCCGAAAACTAATTTTCCCAGCTTAAACTTCAGTTCATCGTTTTTTACAGACATCGGGATGCCACGGTTGATCTGCTTTGCCCGGATGCATGGAAAGTCTCCATATTTGGAGAAATGAAGCATCCTTCCATTCCCGTAAAGGCATTTTTCAACGCCTCGCCACACGTCCTCGGCTTTCGTGAGGGCAAATATGGCATCAATGCCATATTTCTTTCCAATGGGTATCATTGAAGCCCGGCAGAAATCCCATGTGACGTTGTACTGTTCCTGCATCTCATTGAGCTGTCCGGCATATGTTTTGCGTTTCTTCTTGTCCTCAGTGGAGCCATACAGCTGAAGCAGCTTGCGGTACTTTTTGGTACGCATGAGCTGTTCATAATTCTTTTTCATGACACCAACAAGCTCATTGCCAGCTTTCCGGATCCTGCCGGAGAAATTTACGACCTTCTGCACATCAGGATAAGACATATCCGTCTCAGCGACCAGGATATGCCTGTCAGAAAGTTTATGAAATTTTTTCAGAAGTTTTTTGTACTCGTCAGCATCCATGTATTTTCTGCTCCTCAATGTATTTGATCACTGTAGTTTCACTTATGTGTCCAACTGTTGAAACAAGTAAGTGAAAAATGTAGCTTTCATCCCACAGGCAAGCCTGTGGATTTTTCGCCATAAATTTAAAACGTAATTCATTATATTATTTTTCTTCATCTTTAAAATTTTCTTTATGCATAATGATAATCTCGTCCCCAACAATCTCTATTTTGGATAAATCGAGATTAAAAGCGGGCGCGACAACAAAGTCGTAGTCCTGATTTTCGTCGTTGTAGACGTAGCCATCCGAGTAGACATACCACGCGTTGTTGCTGCCGTTGACAGTACCGAGCGACGCGATGCCGTCGGCAGCCCCGAACGACTGATAATTCATCGCAGCCTCTTTCAAAGCCTGCCAGTAATTTCCAGAGCCGGGTTCACGCCATTCCGTAAAACCGGCTTTTTCTTTGCTAATAAGAAACAATCCCTTACTATAGGAAGCGGATGAATCCTCAGCCTCCTTGATGGCATCGTAGAGTGTCTGCATCTTGTCATCGTAGGCACTAATATCCTCGCCATCAATATCTGCTGCATAAAAATTCCCGTTGCCGAACTGCGGCATTACATATCCCGGCCATGCGCCATGGGTTACACCATGGGACTGGATCACAAGAGTTTTACCTTTATTGATCAGTTCACAGGCTGTCCATTTATAACCGGCAAATTGGTATGTTTTTCCGAGTTCTAAAACATTGTTATTTTTTGTAATTTGACTATTCATATTTTTCACCTTTCTAACCTTATTTTGACAATTTGATTTTCAACAACCTCAACTTTGGATAAGTCGAGATTAAAAGCGGGCGCGACCACATAGTCGTCGCTCTGATCGTTGTAGGAGACGCCGCCATTCGAGTTGACATACCACGCGCCGCCGCTACCGTAGACGGTACCAAGCCACGCATAGTTGTCGGGAGACCCGAACGAACAGGCGTTTTCCGCTGCTGCCTCCAATGCCTGCCAGTAATTTCCGGAACCAGATTTACCCCATTCCGTAAAACCGACTTTTTCTTTGCTAATAAGAAACAATCCCTTACCATAGGAAGTGGATGAATCCTCAGCATCCTTGATGGCATCGTAGAGTGCCTGCATCTTGTTGTCATAGGCACTGATATCCTGTCCATCAATGGAATCAGCATAGTAATTACCATTGCCAAACTGTGGCATTACAAAGCCCGGCCATTCCCCATGGGTTACACCATGGGACTGAATCACAAGGGTTTTACCTTTATTGATCAGCTCACAGGCCGTCCAATCGTAACCCATGAAACTGTAGGTTTGACCTACTCTAAATATTTCACTGTTCATATTTTCTCTTCTCCTCGTATGTACGACATTATTTTTTCCCATTCTTCATCAAGATAAGAAAAATCAAATGTCCCATTTTCCCGAATGTTTTCTGCTTCTGTCTCTGATAACTGGAAAGACTTTTCTTCGCAATATCCATCTTCACAAATTGTCACTTTTAACACGTTCCCTGTTAGAGTAAATGTAGCATTGTGATCACTGATAAATTCTTTTAACATTTTCTGTCTTTCAAGTAATTTTTCAATATCAATTGTTTTATCATACCCGTATCGATTTTTCTTGTTTCTATCTATACATGGCGTACTGATTGGTATAATCCTGCATACAATATTTTTATATATTTTGCGAATTAGTATCGCTATTAGACATAATGCAATGCCAATAGCGCTCATATAGCATATGTACGATAGTATATCGATTGAAAACTTCGTATAAACCCCTGCGCTTTTATAAATATCTAGGTTCATTATTTTCCTCATAACATTTCTATAAGCCAGCGGCTGTGAATAATCAAATATGTTAATGAGAAGGATATACTCACAAAATAAAAAATAAACTAAAAATGGAAAGGATCGTAATACAATTTTTATTTTTTCATGCGATGTACCAGGTTCATCAGATAACCATTTTCTTCTTGTATTGTGGACTTCTTCAAATGTATATTTAGAATAAATAATTTTCATAGTTTCCCCCTATCTGATCTCCGGAATCCAGTTTTCTTTCATTTTTTTAATTTTCCTTTCGGAATACATTCTTTTAATGCAGATTCACTTGCTGTTGCCATGTCGATAAACCAGAAATAATTTCCATTCTGCATGATATCCATGGACCACTGCTCGTACATCTGTTATTAGCAATAGCAAGGGAATCAATCTCCGGATCTTCAAGGAATGGATATGCAGCTTTAAAGTCAGACAGATCCGTGCCGAGTGACTTGAGGTAGTCTATGCGGCTGGCAACAGGCTCGCAGTATATCTGCACTTTCTGCAGGCTGTGCAGTTCACGATCGCGTGCAACCAGACGGTTGTAAATAAAGCGTGTCACTCCGTCATTCTTTGCAATGATCCGTTTCTGGACAACAGACGGAAATATACGTACTGTTTCATGTTCCGCATGGACGTTCACCTCTTTAAAGTAAACTTATGTTTGGGTTAATATGCCTTTCCCGAACCAGACGTTCCTATTAAAACAGTATTACCATTTTTACATCGCTCTGTATTAAAATTATTTGGGCAAGTAATAGCCTTTGTATCCATATTTTCTCCAAGCATATATCCCAATTGATCATACAATTCATAACATGTAAAGCAGTACATAGATCTCATCCGTGATGATAATTTAAGCTCTAAAACTTCTTTCTGTACCATTTATTTTTCCTCCTGTTAAAATATTGCCAAAATAATCATGTTATCTTTGTTACTTACTACTATCTTCTGCTGTTTGACAAACTTCTTTCATCCGGTCTGTTAACAGTTGCAAAAGTTCCAAATCACCACAAATCTTGTTTATTTCAAATGTTTCTGAATCTTTATAAAATTTGATATTACAATCCGCCTCGATATCGTTTGACGAAATATAAAACCTTTCTGGAAAATGTTTTGTTCCGGTATGTACAACAACATATTTTTCAATCTCTTCGTTTTTTTCTTCAAGGTACAGTCCATAATGCAAAAACATTTGTTTCTGCACGGAAGTGGCATCTGGGTTTTCAAAAAGTATTGTATTTCCAAGGAGTGCAGACATTGTTTTAATCATGATCTCATCCCCAACGACCTCAACCTTCGATAAATCGAGATTAAAAGCGGGCGCGACCACATAGTCGTCGCTCTGATCGTTGTAGGAGACGCCGCCATTCGAGTTGACATACCACGCGCCGCCGCTACCGTAGACGGTACCAAGCCACGCATAGTTGTCGGGAGACCCGAACGAACAGGCGTTTTCCGCTGCTGCCTCCAATGCCTGCCAGTAGTTGCCAGAGCCAGGATGACCCCATTCCGTAAAACCAGCTTTTTCTTCGGAGATAAGGTACAGACCCTTGCCATAAGAAGCAGATGTATTTTCTGCATCCTTGATGGTATCGTACAGTTCTTTCATCTTGTTGTCATAGGCACTGATATCTTCGCCATCAATGGATTTAAAATAGTAATTGCTATTTCCAAACTGCGGCATTACAAAGCCCGGCCATTTTCCATGGGTTACACCATGGGACTGGATCACAGCGGTATGACGCTTGCTGTCCACCTCACAGACCGTCCACTTGTACCCTGCAAACTTGTAGGTTTTGCCAGGTTCAGGAGCATTTTTTGATATTGATTTGTTTTCATTAAGCATAATTTCATTATTCATTTTGTTTCCTTCTGAATTAAATTTATTATTTATTTTTAAGTAATTTCATGTTTATTGTTAGATTAGAAGATTGTCTTTTGAAGACGGAAATGGCTTGATCACATCATGGTAAATGATACGTTTTCCTTCCATTTTTCCAGTTATCACACTTTCATTTTCCCCAATCAATTCAGCCGGCATATAATTATACCAATTATGCTGATGCCATCCTCCGTCTTTTGAATCATGGGACATAAAACGAACTTTCATTTCATCGAATATGTAATTCATCGATAATACGCATGCCGGACGATCTTGCGTCATATATGTCTGAATGGGGAAAATTAAAGTATTTGTGTTTTCACATAATCCAACCTTGATTTTTAAAAGCATAATATCCTGCTCGTCCAATTTCATAACGTATGGATATCCTAGTTTACTCACTTTTCTTCCATATTTTCGTGAAATTGTCTGATATCCGGTATTAGGATACCTATGATTTAATTTTTTATCATGAAGTTGCTTCCCTCCTAACGAAAAATCAAACGTCAGATCTTCCGTATTTTTATAAGGGAAATAACAACCAAAGTCAAAAATAACACAACATTCATCCTTTGCAAGCTGTATTTCGTTTTTTAATAAATCTCCATGCATAAAATATCCTCCATTTTCATTTGATAAATTTTTATGATTTTTAATTTTCCCTTCATCAATTTCTGGTTTATATTGTGCCGTTGCTTTCTCTTTCCTGTCTTTTCTCCTGCCGGACGGTATTTGCACAGAAGTGGCATCTGGGTTTTCAAAAAGTATTATATTTCCAAGGGGTCAGACATTGCTTTATAAAAATTCCCGTTGCCGAACTGCGGCATTACATATCCCGGCCATGCACCACTTGTCACACCATGGGACTGGATTACAAGGGTTTTACCATTGTTGATCAGCTCACAGGCCGTCCAGTCATAACCGGAAAATCTGTATGTTTTCCCAAGTTCTAAAACATTGTTATTACAAGTCGAGGTTAAATGCAGGAGCAGCAACGAGATCCAAATACTGACTGTCACCATAGACGTTGCCGTTCGAGGAAACATACAACGCGTCGCTGCTACCGTAGACAGCACCGAGCTACGTGCTGTGGTTGGAAGACCCGAATGAACTGTAATTAGCTGCCGCTTCTTTTGAAGCCTGCCAGTAATAGCCGGATCTTCTTGTATTGTGGACTTCTTCAAATGTATATTTAGAATAAATGATTTTCATTTTTACTCCTATTGTAAATCTTCCTGTAACGGATTATCCCATATCGGTAATACTTCATTCGGATCAACAGATGCTTTGTAAAAAGTTTCTCCCGTTCCAATAGTAAATGAATATTCATTATCATCGACAACAGTTTGTTCTAAATAGGAATCAACTTTATCGGCACAACCTATAATAAGAACTTCATACATTTGCTGTTTAGAACAGGCCCCAAATCCATCCATATGCGCTCCTATACAGTGAGAAACCTGTGTAACTACATGACATATGTAATCCTTCGATACGTTAATATCTTTTTTTGAATATGCATTCTCCAACATTTTTGAAATATAGCTGGCGCCTTCAAAACTATGCCCTAATAAAGCCTGATTCATGGAAACTGTATTTGCCCTTACATATTCTTGCTGCGCTTCATAATCAAACAGTTTTCCGACATCATGCATAAGTGCACAAAACTTGACAAGATCAATATTAACTTTTTCTTTATAAAATTCGGCCAAGGAAATAGCATTTAATGTTACATTACAGGTATGCACGATTAAACCACCAGCGTAATTATGGTGCTGCCAATCAGATCCTTTTATCGTCAAGAATTTTTGTTTATTATCTTCCAACACCTGCAAGGCCACAGATTGCAATATAAATTCATTGATTTCCTTAGCAATTTTCTTACAATATTGAAACGCCAATTCAGGATTTTTTATTTTGGTAAGTTTCACAATTCTCCTCCTATCTGATCTCTGGAATCCAGTTTTCTTTCATCTTTTTTAATTTTCCTTTAGGAATACATTCATTTAATGCAGATGCACTTGCTGTTGCCATGTCGATAAACCAGAAATCATTTCCATTCTGCATAATATCCATGGACCACTGCCCGTGCATCCGTTCATTGCAGCGGACGATATTCAAAACATGATCCAGAACCCTCTCCTTGTTTTCTTCGTACCTCTTCATCAGTTTTTCCTCGGCAACGGAATACGTGCAGTAGTCATGGTATGCATCCGGATCCATTCCCCTGCGGCCTTCTGCAAGAGGCTTGAAATGATTTTTCATGGTTTTTGGTTCCCAATATGGACTGATACCAAGCACCTGCTCAAAGGAATCCGTAGCATTAAAATCCACAAATACCCGGTATTCCGTATGGAGCGGCAGACCATGGTAGATCGTTGGGTTATTCTCTGTGTCCGGAATAAAGTCACGAACCACCCACTCGTTAGTTGTGGCAGCACCATAGGATGTTGGGCCACCAACAACCCTTGAAAATCCATGGATATACAGCAGGTATTCGCCAAGTTCACGAACTTCCTTTGCCCCACTTACACGGGCATTTCTGAAATCATATTTGGATGAAAAAACTCCGGTTTTAATGAAGTATTCCTTTGTCTCGTCCAACGAAAAAACCTTCCTGCAGTAATCATCAACGATATCAAGGGTTGTACGGTTAATGTCGCTGTATTCCAGAAATGTGAGCTGTAACAGAGGAAGCGGGATTTTAATGATTGTTGTGTCTGGGATTTTAAAGAAGCCGTCTTCCTTTATGGCATTCACCATCTTTGGAAGCCAGTAACCCATGGAATTGACATTCATCCCCATCATTTTGTATGTAACAAGATCAGGGTTAAGGATATCCAGACTTTTCCGGAACATGGAATAAGCTTCTTCCCTTTTCTTTTCTGATTTTTCAGTGACTGCAAGGTTATACCAGTATGCAGCCTGCCGTCCAGCATGGTCATTCCAGCCCCTGCAGACGACATTCCCGGCAAGCTGTGGGCGGTATTCCCGTGGAACCATGTTTAACTCTTCCACTGTTACAGGTTCCGGTATTTCCGGCATGTTGATACTGAATGGGGAAACAGTTCCATCCGTGTACTGCCAGATAAAAGTATCGTTTTCCAACTCTCTAACGATTCTGTTCATAAGAGAGGAAAGATCCGGAGCAGATGTATCCACTCCCTCTTTTTCTCTGGCAGCCTGTTTTGCATTTACGGAATAGCCGGGAATACCTATAGCATCTGAAGTCTGATAGGCATTCTCAAATCTCTTATATATTTCCGGGTTTATTTTTAAAATTCTCGCGGTATCCTCTACGGACGGGATAAGTGTTTCCGGATATTCCGGTGTTACCCCAAACATGGAAAGAAGCTGGTGGAAAAATTTTTCTTTCATGGAAATTGTTCTCCTTTAATTTTCTGATATTTAAAGGATGACAGAAAATTCTATGTGTTCTGTCTCCTGTATGGCAATTTTTATCTTCAGTATATATATTTATCCATCTCAAAATTCGTCAAAGGAAATTTAAAATTTTATTTATTTTCTTACAAAAAAAACACAGTCCTATATCATGAATATGGAACTGTGTTTTGGCTGCTTATTTATCAATCAGGTAAATTTTTCCTTCCTTGATTTTAATATTGTATTTATCAAGATTAATACCGTTAATATCTATATCATTGTTTTTCTTGCCATTGATATAAACTTCCGAACCATTATCATAGTTTTCAATAGCTTCTGATTCAAGTTCTGCCTGTATTTCATAAGGCGATTTTTCATTCCGTCCTATGATCGTATCAATGTCTAGTAATACAATTATAATACCTCCAATAATTGCAACAACATCCTTATCACGGGTAACGCAGCCGAATATTGCAATAATTACTCCAACAACCGCACAAATAATTCCAAAAATCAAAAGAAATATACTCATTCCCTACTCCTTTCTTATCAACTTCGTTGATCTTTCCAAAAAAACTTTCTCAAACTTTCTTTTACATTCCGGACATATGTGGAATTTGCAGCTCGGAACACCATTCACAATTATCTGCGTATCTTCGTAATCCTGACCGCACTCAGTGCATTTTAAGCTGACGTTTTTTTCTTCAAATTTAAAACCCATGATTTATTATCGAATCTCCGATCTTATTCCGTATTTAAAGGATGACATAAAAATCCGCATGTCATGTTTTCCTTACGGCAGTTTTGTTTCCGGTACCGATTAGGAAATCAACTTACCCACCTGTTTCCGGACAGAAGCCGGACATCCCCTGTCATACTTTGACTGGATCTGCCGGACCGTATATTTCCCGTTACTGCCAACACGGAATTCTGCAGTGTAGCGTTTTTCTCCTGCTGTAAAGGAATATATGGCACAGGTATCCTGGTTTATGTATTGCCAGTAAGAATTCACACAGTGCCCCATCTCAATACCTTCCATGCGGAGACGGCTGCCTGTACGGATCCATTCATAGGATTCCGGGAGCAGTTCCCTCAGATGGTTGAACTTGCTGTTCTTTGGAACATGCACCCGGTGAAGTCTATTTTTGTATTTCTTTGATATTTTGTCATGCGCATCCTTAAGTTTCTTCCAGCTACGGAACCCAAGCTTAACCTTTTGGTGCATCTCGTGTGCCATTTTTATGTAATCATTCGCTGTGATTCTGACATTATCCAGATCGCCGTCTTCAGGCACATCACTGATACCGCCTGCAATAAAGCATCCGAGGAAAGTGGAAATACATTCGTTGTTCCATCTCCTCTTCCAGAAGGAAGAATCCACCACATCAAGCAGGGATGCATCTTTTGTCTGTAATAATCGTTTTTTATCGATTTCACGTCCCAGGTACGGAAGACTTTTAATTACGAGGTAAGCAAGGTTGACGTCTGTCCTGCTCCAGTTGATCTTATCCGCAGCAACCCACCTCTTCTGAAGCAGATGATTGTAATTATACGAATCCCGGCAGTCGATAAGTCTGATTGGAAGCAGCATAAAATTATCTTTTTCAAATGTCCGCAGGATATCCTTCATGACCAGGGCATTTAATTTTTCCATTGCATGTCCAAGGATGAATGTAACCACCTGTTTTCCAAGATTTCCATAATCATTCCAAATGGAACTTAATTTCTTTAAGGAAAGCGGGAACAGCCGGTCTTTGAAACCCTTATAGTAATATCCACCGGAATGGAAAATGACCAGTTTCATAGATACTTCCGGTACATCAAAATGGAATTCGCCTTTGTTAATATTTGTATAAGAAGACGAAGCCAGATAAATATTAACTGCTGACTTATTAATGTCAATACTCCTGTAGTACATGGGGCAGTCTTTTATTTTAATGAAATGTTCTTTCCCTGTTACATGGTTAAGGGCTTTCCATGCTTCCATAAAAAGTTTCATCTGATCTTCCAAAGCTACTTCTTTCTGCTCGTAAAACAAACTGTTGTCATTGGGCAATAACAAGTCTGATAAATGTGGAATATGGTTACGCCAAAACGAAAGTAAAGCGGTATACTGGCTATCTTTATAATTTCCGTTTCTAAAGACCTTCCAGCTATCCTCTTCCTTTGGGAAAAATTCCTCAATAAAATCTTTCACTGAAATTCGTGAATTGATTGCAAATTCGACAGCCCTTGTAATATATTGATCATGGCAACTCAATAATTCGGGAATCTGTATAAGTGTTTCTGCATAGCTTTTACGCAAAGACACATCAGTTTCATTTTTACTTTTCCCTGTCATGATCTCTTCGTAAAAATAATTATGATTAAGTAACAGCTTTTTGCTTTTCTCAATATATGTAAGGATATCCTCCAATGAATAACCACATTCCATCAACTGGAATCCAAACGAATGCATTCCCCATCCTTCACCAGCTTTGATGATTGCATTAATTACAGAAGCAGAAGCAGAAACACCACGCTTCAGCAAAAAGTAATAATAATCTAAAGTGTATAACATCTGATTACCACGTAATACAGCCAGCTGTTCTTCTGTAAATCCTTCTTTTTCTGCTTTTTCCAGTAATTTAATCTGTCCTTTTCTCAATTTTGGCTAATCCTTTCCTTTGCAATTTTGAAATAGTTCTCTTCAAGTTCTATACCAATAAATTTACGATTTAGAAGTTTGCATGCTACACCAACTGTTCCAGACCCCATACAATTATCCAGGACAATATCACCTTCATTAGAGAATGTTTTGACAAGCGTTTCACATAAAAGCAATGGTTTTTGAGTTGGATGCAAATTTGAAGTTAGGCAATCCCTCTGAAATTTCCAAACTTGCGTAGGGTAACGCCACCCAGTATCATTATATTCAATTACTTTTTTTTCATTTTCATCTGTAAGTTTTCCGAGTTTACCATTTTTTACCCTGTTTTTCCTTAGTTTTCCTTCATACTTAATCATTTGAGGATTATATGTACATTGTTTTTTATAAAATACAGATATTGTCTCTACAGTTTTCCCAACTCTCCGTTTAACCTGATTAATATTTGTTAACCGCTCTTTTTCCCAGTAAATATCATACTTGTAATCGCTGATATTGCTTACCCTTAATAAAGAAGAAAATGGCTCCTGTCCAAACAATACGATTGCAGCATTATCTTTTGCAATACGACTATATTGATCCCACATTGGTTTAAATGGTATTACGATATCCCATTTGCACTTAGTTGTCCCATATGGCAGATCACATAAAATCATATCTATTGATTTATCAGGAATAGATTTCATTAATTCCAGACAATTTCCATTCCACAATTCATAACTGTATTTTTCCAACATATTTAAACCTCTGTGTATCCGTATTTGACGATAAGAAACTGCCCCGGCATGAGGCAACTTTGCGGATCTGATTACTTTTGGAACTTCTTGATCAGCTCGTTAATATCCCCGGTATACAGCTTCGGCTTTCCATCCGGAGTTTCTTCCTTATTTCTCTTTAATTCACCAATCCAATATGCTTCGTTATCAATGTAATAAAGCTTTTGCGGCTGAATATCCGGGAATATGTCCGCAAACGTTTTCTCCGTTGGAACAAAATCGGTATTTCCATCAATGAAACCTCTCCCTTTGCATTCCGGTTTAAGCATTCGAATGTATCCGCCCGATTTTTTGAATTGTTCAAACGTATAAGTACCGACGATTTTCCCTTCAACCCATTGTTCTAAACAGGACTGACCTTTTTCATCAGTTGTGACTTTGAAATTTTCATTTTCAAATATAACGATTACCGGTCCAACCGATCTATCTATCTGTATAAAGCGGTAACCAAAGTTTCCATCAGCCATAGCTTCTTCTTCAGAGTCATGTATCACTGGAGATGGAATATTGATCTCGTATTCGTTTCCGTCAGTCGGGTAAAACATCCCACTCATGAAGTAGCGGTATTTGCAGACCGGGTTTCCCCCTTTTGCCAGGTAGCCGGAATCCTGAAAAATGCTCTGGATTGTATCGACAGCTTCTGAATTTCGATAATCCCCTTCTGACCACAATTTTTTGTATTTCCCATCCTCATACCGGTACATGGTAATTGTCGGCATATCAAACCCTACATTCGTGCCATGATTCACAAAATCCAGCCCGGTTGTATCAAAATTCACGGAAGCAAGTGTAGCTGTGATATCATCAAAATGATTCTCCAACATTTTTAAATCATCTGGTGAAAACTTATTTAAAAAATAAACCCTATCATCAGCAATAAAATACGCCCTCGATACACGCTCCCAGCCTCCACCGATCACAGTGAACATATATTTAATGTTAATCTGATTGTCCATGATTTTCCTCCTTATTGCCATTAATACCGGTTAGAAAAGCTTTTCCCAGTCATCTGTTCTTCCATTCCCACTTTTTAGTGCTTCCAGCGCCGCTTCCACATCCACTTCCTGCGATACCTTGCGCGTCAGTACTTCAATGAGATGCCCGGTTACCTCTGCCTGCGTATGGTTTTCTCTTGCATACGTTACAATTTCCATAACACTCAGCAAAGACTCGTCCACTGCCGCCAGGAATTTTTCCATCATCTCCCTGTTTTCTTCAAAATTGAATGGACGGAATTCCACATGGTTCTGGAACCGTCTGGACAAAGCGGGATCAAGCAGGTCGTACCGGTTCGTGGCAGCAATGATGATCTGCCCGTCTGTCAGATCGTCCAATGCCTGCATAAGAGAAATGGTCGTTCTTGATATTTCCCCATCTGGTCCCCCATTTCCTCCTATGCCGCGCTTTAATCCGATACAGTCGATCTCATCAAGCATCAGGACACATTTCTGCCCTTTGCAGAAATCGAACACACGCTGGATATTCTTCGATGTATTCCCCATGAATGAGTCGATCAGGAAGGAAAAATTAATATATGCATAAGGAATACCCAGGGAATACGCCACATATCTGGCAAACTCCGTTTTCCCAGTGCCGGGCACGCCGTATATGAGGGTGCTGTTTTTGTAGGGAATCCCATACTCCATTAATTTAAGCGTGACCGCCACACCACGTTTAATCTTTTCAAAAAGATCCCACTGGGTTTTCCCAAGGTAGTACCGCTCGGCATGAAAGCTGGACACATCTTCCATACGTAGGAGCCCGTTAAGATTTGCTGGCAGCTCGATCATATTTGGACCGTTGAGCAGAAGATTTTTACATCTTCTGACTTGGCTCTCATTTTTCTTCGTATTGTCATTGGCACAACAGCAGACCGCGTATTTCTTCGCATCCTGTATTCTGTTTTCTGCAAGTGCCCGCACGCAGGCAAGCATGTTTACATCCATTCCCATGATTTTCTTTTCCTCCCATCCTTTTTTCACATACGAATCTTTCTTTTGAACGAATGCTTGTTTATGTTTTTTAATCAGTTAGAACATGTTATAACCTCCCTTTTTTAAAATTAATTGCGGAGAAAGGAATCGAACATCCGACACCCAGGTCATGAGCCCGGTGAGCCTTCCTCTGCTCTGCTCCGCAAGAAATTACAACACACCTCCAAAAGCCAGATATGTCAACGTAACAACAATTGGGGCGAGGATAAGAGAAATACCAATGCCAATCTCCATTCCTCTGTTTGCTTCGTTATAATCGTGACATCCGGAAATTATAAGAATAACTCCCATGAAAAGGCAAAAAACAATTATTGCTCCAATAATAACAACCATATACAATTCTCCTTTCACTTTGACATTAAATACAGGATATCATCTTCAATCCTTATTGTTCTGTTCAATCAGCTGCTTTATATTGTCGGACAGTTCACGAATACTCTCTGCAACAACCGCAAAGCCTCTGCCGTGGCAATCATTGCAGATAATCGTGACATCCGGAAATGATAAAAATTTAAGTATTTATTTCTTTGCTCTCCTTGAAAGCATTTATTATCTCAAGTACTTCTTCTGTGGTTAATCTTTCTTTGTATGTCAATACATTAGATAAATGTTCAACTAATTTTATATTACAGCTAAGTAATTCTTTGCATTCTTGATAAAAAGTTTTTGATATATCTATAAGTTGATCTTTCAGTTCGTCATCTAATAGTGTTTTGCTCCGTTCTGGATCAATCATAGTAATGTAGCCCTTAATTAATTCCGTCGCACTTTTAAAATCTGAATTAGATCCGAGAAAAGAACCTGCATCATAATGTCCAAATATTAATTCTTCTGCTATTGCTCCTGCGTATTTAATAAGTATCATGCTTTTCACAACTTCTGCATTTACTACGCTATCATATCCCGATACTACATTGGGTTCGCAAAGAGAAGCATTCACAATAATTGTATCTGCATTTTTTAAATAAGACATTACTGCATGACCTGCTTCGTGAACAGTAATCATTTCTCTTATATTCTCATACGTTTTTTCTTTATTTCCTATTTGCGCTTTTCCATACGGCTTTGCATTTACAACGTCTTCCTTAATACTACCAATTAATTTTTTAAATAAATATGTAATTACTACTGCAGTTAATAAATTCATATATATTATGCTAACTACACATTTAATATTGTCTTTTGTTGGTTCTAATTCATTATCATAAAAGAAAAATAGTAATAAGGATATACCACACGCCAGAATAAAATATTTAACCACTGTCGTAAAAATAGCATATATTTTAGTATACATATCGCAATTATTTTCCTCCTTTTTCTTCCTATTTATGAGGCAAAGAATCCGTATTATCTGGCAACCCTGGTTGCTGCGCATTAACGGAATTATCACCATCCTCAAGTGTATACAAATAATCGAAAAGCTGCTTCCGCAATGCCAGGTCACCTGCTAAAATAGGCGAAAACTCTTTCATGAGTTTTACAAGAAAATCATGAATACGTTTGGCTTTAGCATTTGCTGAAAAAACATCAGCAATATCGTATGCGTGACACTTATTATCTGAATCATGTGTACGAGACTTATCACTCAAATAACAGGAAGCACCAAGCATATTGATAAGTATCAATTCGAAATTTTGACCAACTGCAGTATATCTTGTATCACGGAATTCATCGGTTTCATTATAATATTTCAAAGAAACACTGTTATCTTCAGGCAGATTATTTATCTTGATAACAGAAGAAAGACCGTGTAATACTGTTAACAGAAGTGAACGTAATTCGTCAAAAACTTCTGGAACGGCAGTGTATTGCTGCAATTCACGATAATCCAGCTCTTTTTCAAAAGATACAGCGGTGAGCCGGTTAACACAAACACTATCCGGTGTAACAGCTGAGATGTAACAATATTCATGCTCTTTATTTATATAAATTTTAGACAAATCAGGTTTAACCTGAATTGACGTATTAGATACTGCAAGAGCATCCATTTCTTCTGCAAACAATTCTTTAAATGCTGGTGTAAATTTTGGAAAAACAGCAAGCATCTGATTATATTTAGCAACTGCATCAGAATAACTGGCAAATAAAACGTTTTCAAATGCTTTAATGATTGATGGTCTCCGCTGAGCTTCTATAGTATCTGTGAAATTCAAATACTCATGAACACTCTTATAAGTAGAGAATTCATCTTTCAATTCATCACCAGTAATAAAGCATACATAAGTTGCAATTAATCCCTTTGATTTTACACAACAAATGAAATTGCCACGATGCCAGTAATCCACCTGATCCTTTGAAAGCGCAACATTCTCAATTGTTGAAAAACCAAGGCAGAAACCATGTTTCTTTAATTCTGCAAACAACAAGTTGTAGTCAATACATAAATCCATTATGTTACCTCCTTTCGAAATCCCAATCCAAAAAACTGCTGATATGAAATGATTTAATCCCTTTTCGCTCTGCTTCGCGGAGAAATGGAATCGTGTCATCAACAAATACCACATCTTGCAAGCTAATATCATGATCCTTACAGTATTGCAAAATGGTATCTGCTTTCGATTTATCTTCCGACACAAGTAAACGTTCTGTGATACTTGGATAATACTTGTCCAGCCAGAGCTGTTTATCATCCATTTCTTTCTGTACCTGGCAGTGCCCCATTACAATGTTCTGCTTCGCGCCACATGTAGACAATACCATCTGCATATGATAAGATGGTTTTCTCTTGAGAAAAACCCCATCCTCAATTTCTTTTAAACTCATACCGTTATCAGTACCTTCCGGATCTGAAACATGCCCGTTAAACCGGTATTCCGCTAAAGTGCCGTCTATATCCCAGAATATGTATTTATTTCGTAAATTTATCCCCCACCCAGGATCAGGGCTGATCAACATTTTTTCCAAATCTGTATTTTGAAAGCAATTAACCAAATTAACAATTTCCATAGGAGAAAATGTTGTAAATCCCATTTTTTCAGCATTTCCGAGATTTTCATAGTAGTCATCAACAAGAGCAATCTGGCTTTCATGAAATCCATTAACCTCTGCAATGGTTGATAATTCAATCATCTTCTGTTCTTGACTGGATACACAATAATTCTCTAATGAATACCCATAGTTTTCTTTGACCCATTCGATTTTTCTTTCCGCGGCTTTACAATCATGTACTCCACTAATCAATCCCATAGAAATGTTCTTACAGGCGAGATAATCCATGAATTTCTTTAATTGTAAATTCGGTTTCGAGGTATTCCATAATTCTTTACTTCCAGAATGCACGTTTATCATATATTTCATCAGATGATCGCTTATGCGATGTCCTTGACTATGCACAGCCAATGTATCATCAAAGTCAAACAGCACCATTTTTAAATTTTCCAACTTATTCATTAAAATCCCCTTCCAACCGTACTTTGCAACAAATAACACTTTCTACCTAAAAAATCTTCATCTGCTTGGGTCCATAAATCTCTTCCAAATAAATCCAATATAATCACCTCTAATTCAACAAATTATCTCTCACATATCCTGCAATGGAAAATCGTAATCTTGTGCAATCTCGGCAGTATCAGTAGGTCTCTATTTAGATATTTCATTAAATAAATTGACAACCTGCATTGGGGAAAGAGCAACGAAACCTTCACTTTCTGCTTTTTCAAGATTGGGATATAAATCGTCGATAATAGCAATCTGGTTTTCATGAAGCCTGTTAACCTTTGCAAGGACCTTAAGTTCAATAATCTTCTGTTCCTGACTGGATACACAGTAATTTTCCAGTAAGTAACCGTAATTTTCTTTAACCCATTTGATCTTTCTTTCCGCAGTCTTACAATCACGCACTCCGCTAATTAAACCCATAGGGATATTCTTATAAGCAAGATAATCCATGAATTTCTTTAACTGCAAATTCGGTTTTGATTTATTCCATGATTTTGGAAATGTTTCACCTGAATGAATATATGACAAATATTCCATCAGTTCCTCATAAGAATCTGAGCGATGACTATGTATACACAGCGTATCATCAAAGTCAAACAATACCATTTCTAAATTTTCCAACGTATTCATTAAAATTTGTTCCTCCTTAAATGCATTTTTGCAAGAATAATCTAATCTTTGGCTTCTGTATTTTTAGGAAAGAATAATGAATTAATAGCCTCAGATTTTTCTATTACAATTCTTGCAGGATACCCATTCTGAATTACCCATAAATACTATAATGACGCTCAAAACAATAAGCATGACAAACCTCTTTAATTCTAACAAAACTTAGATAAGAGTAATGAAATACATAGTAATAGCTTCCTATTTTGATATCAAATAGACTTTTCCATTCTTAAATTTGATATCATAATCTTTTAATTTAATGCCATCAATATCAAACTCATCACTTGTCGGTTCACCATCTATTACAATCTTCGCTTTACCAGATGCGGCAAGTTTATGTAATTTCTCTTCCTGCTCTTTTCTTGTTTGCTTTTTTGGATTAGCTTGTTTTTCTGTCTCAACTACCTGATTCTGCTGTTCCGTATCAAGTTGTTCTACAAATTTGTGTAGTTCAGCAGTGGCAGAACCCGCTGCATACTGTCCAAAAACATAAATAAAAACGAAAAACAATATCGTCAACAATGTCACAATAAACTTTGCAGCAGGACTTAGAACATCATCAAATACTTTATCAATTACAAATGTTGTGGCAATAGCTATAATTATCAATACAACGTTATTCATGGTTAAAACCTCCAAGTGTTGAAATCCCTGTTACAATATCAGCAACTGCTAAAATAATAAAATATGCATCTTCTTCGGAATAAATCCACTCACTCATATATGACATTTGCGTCTCCTTCTACTTCGCAATTGGTGCATTTGTTAAGAATCAATAATCATAAAGGGGGAAGATCATTCTTAACCATCCCCACAGAATCCGAATGCCACCCAAAGCGTTTATAATAATCTGATGCTTTCTCCGTTTTAAGTTCTTTTTTGTAATTAACATAATGTTTTTCAAACATATTTAACAATTTAGTACCTATCTTTCTATTTTGATAAGATGGATCGACTAGAAGATATGTTATATAAACATGCATTGTATCACTTATGGTACTTAATAAACCAACAAGCTTATCTCCGTCCCATGCGCTAAAAACAATATCTGAATGATACATTGCATTTTCCAATCGATTAGGATATTCTGCACTTTCATTAACCCATCCAACAGATGTGAAAAGAGAAACCAGATCTGGTGTTGAAAATAAGTTTGTCGTTTTATAAGTTATGATATTTTCCATAGAACCCTCCCGAGATGAAATATTTGTGCAAGCTGGTTCCCTTGATTTGTTCATGACAATTTCTTCCTTTATTGTTCATTTTTTTAAATACAGGAACATGATCCAGGTTAACCCAGATCACGGCACCCTTTGGATGCTCATATGTAAGTTCCTCCGTTGGTGTGATTGAAGATAAGTGCCACGCATATGGCGTCTTATATCGTTTAATAAGATTTTCCCACGGCACATCCACGCAATGGCGATCCCTGTGTGCTTCCCATTTTCCTTTATCCAAGGCCGTTACTTCTTTAATCGTACAAAAACCACGGATCTTCTGTGATCCGCTTTCGAGAAGCGCAATCTCTTCTCCTGCATGGGAAGTCCTGCTTCCGCGGATCTCCAGAGTCTTCTGCCCGCTCATGATTAAATCCAACCATTTTTTCTTAATAATAAGACCATACATTCCGCTTCACTTCCTTCCTACTTTTTAATTACCATATCGTTACAGCTTTTCTCTTTCCTGCCTTTTCTCCTGCCGGCCGGTATTCCCGGTTCTGTTTTGACCGTTCAAAACTCTCATGCACGCTTAAAGAATTCCCTTTGCTATACACAAACGTATTCCCCGCACCCGTCTGGCGTTTCTGCATAGCTTCACTTGGACGCCAAACAGCTTGTACTGTTTCGGAAGCAGTTTCCACAGTATCAGTTAATTTTGATAATGAGTCATGGAATTTTCCAAGAAGACGGGTATCCTGGTATTCCTTAAATTCTTCTTCTGTAAACACGGATTTAATAAGAACACGGTAAACAAAAGGACGTTCTGTTTTAATCTCTATCCGTCCGTTTAATATAAGTTCTCCAAGCATACGCTTAATCCGTCCGGTATAGCTTTTCATCTCTTTACTTAACTTTTCATATGATATTTTCTTCCAACTGATATTTTCACCTGTTCCGGCACTTTTCCGGTTATGTTCAAGTACGTATACCATTGCTTCGTAATCTCTTATTGTTTCCATTGCCATTCCTCCATAATTTGATAAAAAATTCGAATGAGGACCTATCAACTTTCACACTGTATATTCTTCTCTTTTGCCGTTTCTATTATCACCAGACAATACAACATGCTTATCAATTATTTCTGCTTTTCCGCAATTCAATTCAACGGCTTCGGAGAAAAGGATGTCGTCTGAAACATTCCACGCAGTTTCTGGTTTTATCTGAAATATTGTCCCATTATCAGGGAATACAATCAGACAAGTTATAAGCATTTCTCGAAGATCATCATCACTAACCTGGAGATTTTCTTTTTCATTCTTAAAACCATAGGAAAGGACATTGAGGACATAGGAAAAATACTCATTTGCATTCTTAAATTTCTTTCCTTTAATTTCATCTTCCGTAAGCGGAATGTAACAGTAATTCCTGTACGCGATCATCTTGCTGATGAAATAAAAGCATCCATTAGCGATAAGATAAATTAAAGTGACCGCTAATACTTCAAGGATAGGAAGAACAAAAAATGATCCTGTTATATCATGTAGTTTCCCATCTGACCATTTAGGTACATGAAATGTAAGCCACCTGTTAATTGGTATATTGATAAAGCCGAGTATCACATACGCAAGAATACAAACAACTACCTTAAATACTGCACACTCATTCCAAAATACCTTTAATATATCTTTCTTTTTTGATATTCCTTTTGTTTTTGACATGTACTTTTCTCCTTTAAATTTACGTAAGCCCACTTTGGGCGTAATTGTGATATCTTTAAAAAAATAAGAGGTTTCAAGCCATACGCACTCCATGGAGCGTAACTCTTTTATTTTTTTTACATATTCATCATTTTTATATAATTTCAATCCATACACCCTCTATGGGGTGCAACACCTAATGATAATAATTGGCTACCGATTATGGAAATTTCAACCCATACACCCCTAGCGAGGTGCAACGTCTTATCGCAGATGTTATCCATGATTTTTTAAATTTCAATCCATACACTCTCCATGGGGTGCAGCAAGTTTATCAGGATAGTTATGTAGTTAAAGTTGGAATTTCAATCCATACGTACTCCACGAGACGCAACATTCCAATATCTGCTTTCGCAAACTCGCCTTTTCATTTCAATCCATACGTATTCCATGAGACGCAGCTTTATTTTGTATTGAGATCTCTACAATTATTATGATTTCAATCCATACGTACCCCATAAGACGTAGCTGTTACCATTTATAAGAATGTCAAAAGATTTTGGTATTTCAATCCATACGCCCCTCCATGGGGCGCAGCAAAACAGAATAAAGGCTTCGAGACGAAACCTTACTTTTCAATCCATACGCCCCTCCATGGGGCGTAGCTTTCCTCTCCATGAATAAAAAACAATAACAATCATTTTCAATCCATACGCCCCTCCATGGGGCGTAGCGTACAAGATTTTCATTGCCTTTAATTGTTGCGGTATTTTCAATCCATACGCCCCTCCATGGGGCGTAGCTGTAAAAGTGAACAGAAACAACTCTCCCGATCGCCAAAATATAAACAATTCCTCTAATTAATTGTTCTCAAACGGCCTTATACAGTTGGGTTTTGTGTTCTTTTTGTACACTAATACCTCCATTTCCGGTGCGAGTCTCCCAGAGAAGCTATGTAAGCTTTCAGTTCGCACCGGAATTCTACATTTCGGCATAACCCAAGCAGATGCAGCCCGCAAAACGCGGGTTGCCTTGTAATCTCTGGAAATCTTTTTAGATTTTGCGAGTCATTGTCACGCCATCCGGAATCGCATCCTCATGAATAGTCACTGCATAATCGGAATATTTACGAGGAAACTCAACACCATCATTCTTCTTAACATCAACAGTTTCAAACAGTTTGTACGATGGACAATTGCCAAGCTCGCTGTTATGCTTGAATACGATGAGCTCACGCACTGCCATCTTCCCGCGTGCTGCGGAATGGTCATTCTCAAACATGTTAATGATTGCTTCCCAAAGCAGTTCCAGATCGTCTTCAGAAAAGCCGGTGGTCTTACGGGCAAGATTAGCAGAAATATATCCCTCCACACGGTAAAGTCCATAAGGAATAATACTCTTTCTTCCCATTTCTGTATTTTTCTTTTCCGCATCCTTTTCCGTTGTGATTGCAACTCTGGTTACAGTAATATCCTGGCTGAAAACAGGATCAATACTTTTTGCAAAACCAATCTGTACCGGGCCACGTACCTGCCCACAGTTTAATGCCGCCTTTGTAAAGGTAGTCAAGACAGCACCAAATGTACGGATATCATAGAAATTACTACACATATAGTCACGGAGCTTAAGATCCACATCTTCATCTGTCTTTTTCAGCTTCTTTACATCTTCAAGTGCATTTTTGTCGTCACCGACGTCAATACCAAGACTTTCGACTGCCTTAAGGTCACTCCGGTTCAGCGGGACCCCCTCTTTAATATAGATCTTGAACCCGGCTGCATCTTCTTTTACAGTTTCCACATAATTACGGATCTTGCGCTTTATGCAGGCATCTGTCACAAGCCCGATGCCAGTCTCTGGATCAACTCTCGGCATATTTCCGGCATCCGGATCACCGTTCGGATTTCCATTCTCTACGTCGAATAATACTACGAAATCATATCTGTTCTTAATTGGTGTGCTCATCTTAGTTTTCCTCCATATTCTCTGCATTTGTCTGATCACCTTCTGAATCATTATCTTTTAACTTACTGCTTGTATATTCCGCCCGCATCTGATGATAATAACCAAGTGCAAACTTACCCTGATCCTCATATGAGAAACGCCGCGGGAATCCCGGATCATCATCTGTTACCGGAATTTTATCCATTAAATCCTGCATTTTAGCTGTAAAATAATATCCTCTCCCCGGTTTTGTCCGTTTCAACTTACTTAAATGACTGTTAGATAGCCTGATCAGTACTGGAAAGATCGATCTTGGTGTTGTGCACGCGGAATTGTAAAACTTATCACAAATTGTCTGGTTGATATTGCCAACTGCTTCTTTCTGTGCCTTTTCCATAACCGCAAACAGTCTTCCAAGGATATATGCCCGATCCTTACAGCCTTCATTTAATGCTTCCATATTTTTTCCTTCCTCCCATTTGTAGTTCTTTATTAAAAAAGCTTTAATAATCGATGCTTTTCTGTAAGTAACACCTTTGTGCTCCGCGCGGATACGAGATAACACACCTGCATACAGACTCTGCGGATACGGTGTATCCGAAATGACTGACTGTAACGTCATTGCTGACATATGCGGGACAGGTGTTTTATCTGTAAGATTCTGGTTGACTGTCTCCATGAGCATCTGCCAGATATTGATAAATTCTTGATCCTCAAATACTGGTTTTACAATCTTCATCCGACTGGCATGTTCGGACAGGTTTTCCCAGATTACCCCGATCGCATCCTCATAGAAGAACCGGACTGCAATTCGCCCGGCATTTGGTGCAAGGCAGAGGACGTACAGTTTTTCATCCGTATCTGTAGGGGTGTGATCCTTTTCATTGATGCTTCCCATCATCTTCCGCAGTCTGCTCACATCATCCACATCCCCGGAATCTGTCCAGAAAACCACCATGGAATCTCCTACCTTGCTGTGATACCCGTCCGTAGAAAGCAAGTAATTCAGCGCGGTCACATATGCATACGCCGCATAGGTGCTAATCGGCGCGTTGTAGCTCTGTGTTTTTTCATAAGACTCAAGGGATGCTCCGTTAAATGATACAAGCGACGCGCCAGATGACTGTGCTCCCGGAACTCCTTTGATTTTCCCGTGCGTGCGGGCAATCTCCGCTTCCTCTCCAGTAATAAGGCATCTTCCAGTTACCATTTCATATGGTACACTGCTGTAATCCATCCATGCCCTGCGGACTTCTTCATTATCATGCACATATTCCCCATCTACTTCAAAAACGAGGTTTCCGCCTTTATAAAACTCTTCTGCAAGTTTTGCAACAGCCGGTTGATCCAACGCCTGTTCCGGATCCCATGAACGGAAAAAGTTACATACCGTCTGTGCTACAGGTGAATCCACAACATCAAGAATATCAAGATGTTTTTTCTTTGCCGCCTTAAAACATTCCAGTGTACGCAAACTCATCTTTTCGTCAATCCCAAAGAGATACTTTGCATTTTCGCAGAGAAAGCTGGAGGCAATGTTGTTAGCGCGGGTGACCATCTCTGGAACCTGCATAATTATTGGAATTTCAACAGTCTTCTTTCCTCTCTTCACTTTCTGTTTCACGGAAACAATATCTTTAATCGTCCCATCATGGTTTAAAACCACCGCATAGGATACCTTTGCATTACACCAGCCAGGACGGGACACTTTTCCCTGATCCGCAAGTGTTTCATATAATTTCACAAGTGACTGAAGGATCATCGAAGCACCTCACTGTTCCCAACGTCAATAACGCCGTTTTTCATAATCGCATGATAATACATTGGCTGGATATCTCTACCGCAGGAGTAATCCAGATCATAAAGCATCAGCCCGAGATCTTTATCCGGAAGTCCTTCATAGTAGGATGGGATCTTTTCATCTCCTTCGCAGAGTTCAAAGTGTGCCGGGAATTCCCTTACACCAAAATACGGCATCGAATAACATGCCCCTTTTCTTGCCCTGTTGTTAAAGATACTTATAAACTTTGCCGGGCTGTCTGTTGGGCTCGCTTTCCCTGTCATTTCAAAATGCGCCTCAATCACATAGCAGACATCCCGGAGAATAACAGATGCCCTCTGGATAATATCGTCTCTTGACGAGTTATACAGTTTCACATCCCCGCCGTTGTATGCCTGCAGCATATTTGACTTTGGTATCTTACTGAGAAGTTCATTTCTTCTCACGCTCGTAGTGGCAATCGGATTTAATACATGAATCTTGTCTACATACCACCGAAGTCCCGGATGCCAGTAGATAGATTCCAGAATTCCTCTAGCCGCCGACGGTGTCATCACATCGTATGTATACCGTTCAGTTTTCAGTTCTGGTCTGGTGAACAATGCGTAATCTCCCCAGACTTTTAGTTTCACTCCCATTTTTTCTTTTTCCATTCCTTTCTCTTATTACCCATGCACCCCATAGGGGCACAACTTTTAACTCTGGTAATCAACAGCGGCAAGCCCCTGTTTATTCCTTCAATACACATATTGCGCCTTTTAAAAAATCGTCAAAGAATTTTTGAATATTTTTTAAAATTTTTGTCTCCGCAAAAATAAGCGGTAAGGGAATCCTCCGGGGTTGAACCGGATGAGCAGGCCGCCACACAACGTCAAATGCAGTCCTGTGGATTCCCCCTGCGCTGCCAAAATGCTGTAAATGCAGCGCAGGAAACTTAAGGAGGCATATAAGAGAAAAACTCTTATTGAAGAAACAAACGGTAAGCCCCTGTTTATCCCTTCAATATGTATATTGCGCCTTTTAAAAAATCGTCAAAAGATTTTGGAAAATTTTTAAAAAATTGCAAAAAAAATCTGCAGCCAGATTAACTGACTGCAGACCTTTCTGATCTCAATAATAAATAATAACAAATATGTTCGTTTCAATCCATGCATCCCATAGGATGCAACCTTCCAATCCTGAGCTTTCTGCAATTTCAACCCATACACCCCTCGCGGGGTGCAACTTGTAACGCCTTCGAATGCATCTGTTTCTATTGAATTTCAACCCATACATCCCTTGCGGGGGTGCAACTAAGATGCCCTCACTTTTCAGAAGGTCATAAAGATTTCAACCCATGCACCCAATGGGGCGCAACAGTAAAGTATATCTTCTTACCTACCACTGACACTTAATGGTGCTGGCATCCGCCAGCTCATCCGATGAAAAAAGGAGATAAATGTTGGACAATATATCCGCATATTTCTTTTTATCAAAATCAGAGTTGACCTGACGATCCACCAGATTTCTCAATTTGCTGGAAAACTCTTCTGACAACTGGACATTTCGAACCGCTTTGACCTCACCATTCGATGAGTCGATCAGGAGGAGATATAACGGAATCTCACTTTCACCTGTAAAGTCGAATCCAGACAAATCTTTTGCAAGTTTTGCATGGTATGGTGCATCCATCCATGACAAATCACCAGCTTTAACGGTAAACAGACAGGTTCCATCCATCTCCGTAAAACGAATTTTCAGTCTGGCATCCGGAGAAAACTGTGCAATCTCGTTTTCTGTAGGATTTTTAAAAAATACGCGGATCTGCACGTAATCCTTAACGATATCCGCAACTACAGCTTCTGCATGGTTTGCAAATTCTGGATAGCATTTCCTTTTCTCATAAGGGAACTCTCCGGACACCGGATTCTCTGCTTCCCCGGCATCTGTAGAAATAATCGACGGTTCGTAATATTCTTCCGGAATACGCACCCCCAGTTTCTCATCGTACGGAACCTGGCATATTACATGGTTCTTATACAGCCGATAGCCATTCTTAAGAACATATGCCACTGGAACTGGACATTCGTAATCATCCAGTTCATCCACATTTTCTTCTGCTTTATTCAAAGTGTGCTCAGGCACAGCCATGATCACATGTCCCGTCTCGCCATCACTCAAAAAATAGTTAAATTCTTTCAATTCTTCTGGAAGCTCCGGGTAATTGTCTTTTCTTACAAAATTTCCAAAATCTTTCACACTTTTTCTCATTTTCTCTGCCTTCTCCTTGAAATATCTTTTATATTTTCAGTATACCACAGAAAAGTCAGGTGCAAAAGGCTTTTGTAGTGTACGTCCTTTCGGCGGCCGGCCGTGAAGTCTCACATGACTAAATTCGCGTGCTTCCATACCTGTTTTCCCGTATGGACTCGCTGACTGAGGACACAGTGATAACACCGCAACTGCATGCTGTTAACATGCAGCACGGCAGTATCCGTAACAAACTGGGCTGTTTTTACAACAATGTCTTTATTGACGTCGTCTGCATATGCCCAGAGGTTTGAAACACGTCTGGAACCATGGTGCCGTGCACGTTTGATATGATCGATCTTATGTTGCAGAGAGTCGTATTCTGCCGGGAGTTTTAAGAACCGTCTTTCAGCGACTGTGCCATCTTCACGCATAGTGGAGCATGTACATGCACTGGTAAAACCTGTCATCAAAGTCATAAAGGACAATGGGATTATCCTTTGTCCTGTGGATCATGGATTCCACGTAGATCTTTCTTTCAAGTTCATTTGGTAAGTGCCCGCCCCATAATGATTTCTTGATCTCAGGGCGCGAAAGGAACAGCCATCTGGCGGTGTTGCCTTTTTAAACTTTAACCGCATCCGAAAGCCTTAACTGTGGTTTACAGCTGACAATGGGTGTAACCAAAAAACAGGTCTTCCAACCATTTTTAGAACTATATTTCAACCCGTGCACCAACCGGGAGGAGCACAACGTAGGAATATATATGATTCTTACACCATACTCCGACATTTCAATCCATACACCCCCGCACATGATGCAGCTTTTAATTCTGGTAGCCAACAGCAGCAAGCACTTCGCGATATGGTGTTTCCATGGTTTTTGTGCTACCCCACTGCGTCAGCTTGCCATTCAAGCCTGTGTTGTATGGTCTTACCATCTCATACTCACAGATCGCATTGGTTCCCCGCAGAAATGCAAGCCCCTCATGGCAGGCAAGCAAGTCGTGTTGACGCTTCTCATCCTTAACCCGGTACTCATCGAACAATTTCTTGTATTTCTCGCCACTCCAGAGACCATTTTTCGTATTTCGGACGTCATGGCAGACGTTTTTTCCGACAAGAACAATATGAGAAATATGCTTCTCATCAGTTTTCAAAACCGTATCTGCAGCCACAACATCGCAGTTGAAATTGAAGGTACGGACAGTGTTCTTCCCCTTGAACTTATCCAGTTCAAAGGTCGCAATATTTGCTCCAACAAAGCCTCCGTTCATTACCAGCCAGTCGACATGGTGCATCCGGATATAGCCAGCAACAGCCGTAAGAGCGCCGCCAACAAACACATATTTTGCAACCGGTGGCATTTTCTTAACCACATCGATGCCAAGCGCTTCCAGCTTTCCCTTTCGTGCCAACCCCTCCGGTGTTCTTGGATATGGATCGCATACTACACACTTTAACACACCCTCGTTAAATAAGTAATGTGCCGCAACGACATCATCAACATCGGAATCCAGTTCTGCAACATATACTACTTCTTTCTCCATCATCAATTCCCTCCTATGATTTGTTTTAATGTTTTAAAAATGGAACATCCGGGAAACGATCCCGGAATAGTTCATGTCTATGCACCTGCTGTCCCATAACCTTTCCATACGATGTACGGAAAGGTTTGATAGATAAATATGAAAGGAGTAATCCCTGTGCGCCGATAGTTCTCACGCCAACGCACGCTGCTGTTATTCTGGCGGTTATCGTTATTTTGGTCCAGTGGAAAGTTCCACAGGCCGCAGACGGCTGAATTTTGAGAAGACCGTATGTGGCAGTCAAAAGGGATACCCGGGAATCGAACCCGGAAACAGCACACGCTGCGTCCTCACTACCCCTTCCGGGTTTCCCCGGAGTGTAAACAAATATCGAAAAGATTTCTGCCAGCCGATAACCCTGGCAGCTCGGTTTATGACCTTTACATGATACATATTGCGCCATTTAAAAAATCGTCAAAAGTTTTTGGAAATGTTTTGAAATATTTTCATTTCATATTGAAAGTGTAAACGAAAGTATTTTGAAAGGAGCAAAACATGGCAGCAATATTCGAAGGAAAAGAGTTCTGGTCCGGCTGTGTCAGCCTGATCGATGGGAAAATAGAGGAAGTCCATACATATGAGGAGGCACAAAGATGCGACTTCCACCATTCCTTATATTTTTCTGCGCAAGCTTTAGACCGCATGAAAACGGAAGAATCCGCATTCTTTTTTGTTGAAAACGGAGAAATCCATTCTGGATGCCGCAGCGACATTCCAAATTGGGTGATCGGAAAAATCGCAAAGCAAATTTTCATCGAAAGTGATCTGTAATGGGTCACTTTTTCTGCACTACACCCAAGTATGTGCCAATCACAGGATTCCACATTTCAATCCATACGCCCCCCTCCACGGGAGCGCAACAATTTAATTTCAGAAATTGTCATGCGATTTGCCTATTTCTTTCACCCCATGCATTCCACTGGAATGCAACTATTTTCCATGTAATGCTTTGAACTTCTTTTCTTTCTCAAATCGCGGCATCTCATTCTCATGATAATCCGCGGATACATTGCAGAGCATATCCCGAAGATTAACCCAGTTGATCTTGACCACAGTCATCTCGACCGCTTTTGAACCATCGGAAACCAGTATTTTCTCTCCAAATCTGACCACCGGAGTTTCCGCCTCTGCATCCATACGAAAAGACAGTTCTGTGCGGACCATTTTTCCTCTTGGTTCTTCCTCATAATGCAGGCAGTTTCTCACGTTCTCTGAACAGCGGCCTCCCTGCGACCAGTGTTTCTTGCATGTCAAACATTTCAATTTGTATTTCCTCCTCCTTTCATTACATATATTGCGCCTTTTGAAATTTCGTCAAAAATTTCCGGGAAATTTTTTGAAATATTTTTAATATTTCATATTAAAAGTGTAAATAAAACCATTGATGAAGGGAGAAAAATCATGAAAACACAAAGAAATTTTAAATGCAAAGAATGCGGCATTTTTTCAGTAGCTTATGACACTCGAGATAGAAGACTTTTTAAAATATTCCCATGCAAATGCGGGAAAGTTGAGGTTTCCGCAAGAGGTGTCGACTCTTTTGCTATTTTTAAAGGAGACAATTTTGTTGAAGATCTCCTGCAAGAGGAAATCAACCCAACCGTGGAATACTATCCAGAAGACTACCTTACGCTTCCAGGGGAAATTTGGGGCATGATGGAAAAAGCGGAAGAACTAGGGAACAAAATCAACGATACCAACAAACCAGGCGAATATTATAGCGATATTTCCGAGGGAATGGTTACACTTGAACTATCTGGATTGTCGGATAACGGCGAGAAATTAACAATTACCGCCAGTGGAAGGTTTTTCGACGAATACAGCTGGCATTCAAAGAATCCCGAGGAAGTCATCAACCGCTTCAAAGAATCTTTGGAACGGTTCATTAATATCGAAGAAAAGGTATTGACGGATGAGATCAATCTGAACAACGCCCGCAGCATTTGGGACAACGAAGAGTTTGAGTGGTCCAGCGGAAACAAAACGCCGCTCGATCTGTACGACTACGAATTAACCTGTTAATTTTCAAATCTCCGTCTATTTTGGCGGAGATTTTTATTTGTTTTATTTTGTTTTATTTTGTTTTATTTTGAAAAATAACCAAAATAACCAAAAATAACCTTTTTTAAATTTCCTGTTGACACTTCACGATCAGTATGATATGATAGGTGCATGAGATAAAAGAAGTGCCTGTCTTTTAACTCAGAGCTATTTGGATGTGTAGCTTTGAGTTAAGTGACGGGCTTTTTGTTTATCCAGCATTAATTAAAATGAAAGGAAAAGAAAACCATGTTAAAGATGATGAGTAGTAAAAATTTTAATAATGATTGTAGAACATACGGCGATTTCAGCAATATGTTTAGTTTCTCATGCTCAAAATCCGGGAAAACATGGGGACAGAACTATTATGATACACCTTCCCGCGGTCGATTTCGATTTTAAACCAGGCACTTAAAACCGAAATATTGCAAAACGCAGATGACCGCAGAGAGAAGAGGAAATTTCTTGATGCGGCTTTTTTATTGCAGAAAAAGCCATGGACAGGTAGCTGAGATGGATTAGCGAAGGACTGAAAATCCTTACAGGGTGGATCGTTACCACTCCTGTCCACTCCGCAGCGATGCGGTAAAAAAACTGAATGGATAAGAGAAAACAGGCACTTCTTTTATCCGCATGCATGTGAAGTGTTGTTGGCGGCACACCTGCCTTCCAAGCAGGACGGGCGGGTTCGAGACCCGTCACATGCTCTGATCCGTAGCTCAATGGTAGAGCACCCGGCTGTTAACCGGGGCGTTGAGGGTTCGAGACCCTCCGGACCAGCTTATGCGTCGGTGGCTCAGAGGCGACAGCAGCTGACTGTAAATCAGCCACAAAGAAACACCGGAGGTTCGAGTCCTCCCCGGCGCACTTATTTACTTCCGAGGACAAACAACAGAGTCACCGCCCTGTCACGGCGGAGATAGCGGGGCAGCACCCGTCGGAAGTGTTCCTGCTCCTGTAGCACAACTGGTAGTGCATCTGACTTGTAATCAGAAGGTTTCCGGTTCGAAGCCGGACGGGAGCTTTATGGATCTGTAGTATAGCGGCTAGTACATCCGGCTGTCTACCGGAAGATGAGGGTTCGATTCCCTCCTGATCCGCTTATGTGTCTGTAGCTCAGTTGGCAGAGCACGCGACTTTTAATCGTGGGGTCGTCGGGTTCAAGTCCCACCAGACACACTAAATATTCAAGAAAACCAAGGAAAGGAAGGGAAAATCAATGATTACAGCAGTAATGAGACAATATTCACAGGCAAGTATGAGTCAGTCGCAGTCATGTATCTGGCGTAGTTGTCGTGCAAATAAATATTGTCTCAAATTGAAAGAAATGTGGTCATTGTAGGGAAATTTCCGGGAGAATATTGGAAATACCTGGAATTGCAAAGCATACATCTTTCGATTGAGAGGTGTATGCTTTTATTTTTGCTGTGGTGGCTCAACTGGTAAAGCAACGGTCCTGAAAACCGTCATTCCGAAAGGATATCAGGGTTCGACTCCCTGCCCCAGCGCTCATCTTCTCTTATCGGGAAGAATTATATGGCATCGTAGCCAAACGGCGAAGGCGTCCGGCTGCAACCCGGAAGGCGAGGGTTCGATCCCCTCCGATGCCTCTTATGCAGACATATAAAGGTAAATGGTACCCCTCCACACTGCTAATGTGGCATGCGGCACACCCGCTGTCCGGGTTCGATCCCCGGTGTCTGCGCTATATATCCCCATAGCTCAATTGGAAAGAGCAACAGATTTCTAATCTGTCGGTTAAGGGTTCGAGTCCCTTTGGGGATACTGGGCGATTCGTTCAATGGTAAGACATCTGATTCTGACTCAGAAAACAATGGTTCGATTCCATTATCGCCTGTTATGCACCTGTCTGATGGACAGAAACTGGTCTCCAAAACCGGTAACGAGGGTTCGAGTCCTTCCGGGTGTGCTCCGCCTTGGCGAAAAGGTTAACGCAGGGAGCTTTGAACTCTTTATCCGCGGGTTCGAATCCCGCAGGCGGCGTTAAAATATACACACAATGCAGCAGAAAAGTCGGGATTCCCCGGCTTCTTTCTTACTTGACTATAAGGTAGTTTTCTTCTTCCAGCTCTGGTTCTCCTTCGCTTTCCCATACTGCAAAACATGGAGAATACTGGCTGTCTGGACTTGTGCCAAAAATGTAGGTGTACCCCATGTGCTTGATCACGACGCACACTCCAAGGGAAATATTTTCCGTATATTTCCATTTACCCTGCCAAACGAAGGTACAGATACGGCACTGTGCTGTTCCGTCCGAAATGGCGTTAGAAATATCATTGTAAAACAAGGAAGATACTTTGCTGTCTTCCAACACTTTCGTATAAGCTTCAATTTTTTCTTCCCACTCATCCAACGTTTTAAAATTTCTTTCTTTTGCCTTTTCCAGCCTCTTTTTTGCGGTCTCAAGATCTTTTCTGATGACATCTGGCTTGGAGATCTCATACTGAAGGTAAGTCCTCTGCTTCTCCATGCCAAGATTTGATGCCCTTTTGTGGTATTCTGCATTTATATCCACAATATCTCCATTACTTACCGCATATTCCTTCTTGTTAATTGGACACGCATTTTTGTCTTATCCTAACACTCGTGGCAGACAACGAATCCATTGCTGTAAATCTCATCAATCATGTATGGTTTGAATTCTGCATACCGGAATGCCATGCCTTCCATATACGGAGAAACATGGTCTTCCTCACTGATCCCATACACTTTGGCTCCTTTTTTGGGATCTCAAGGAACCACAAAACTGTCGTACCTTTCGTCCCGGCTTTTCCGATATATTCGTAAATCGTATGCATTTTTGGCTCTGCATCGCACAATGGGTGCATGCACAACTTCCTCAATTCTTTCATGCCAGCCTCCTATATCTAGTATATCAGCTTTGTTCCACATTTCGGACAATGATTTGGGCGCAGCTCACAGTAATCGTCGATCGCTGCAACCTCGTATCCGCAGAAAGGACACTCAATGTAATCGTCGGCATCATGTCCCTGGTAATGGACATCTATTCCATCCACAAATCTCTGCTTTAATTTTTGAACAGCCTCCCCTGCTTCCTGCAAAGCATCTGCAGAATTTTCGAGCAATTCCACGGTACCTTCAACTTCCCGTCCGGCTGGTTCTTTTTTGTATGTGTCTGCATACATCCGAAGTTTCTTGATCAGTTCATCCATTCTCTTTTCCTCCACATTTTTCCTGCAATTTTGAAAAAGGATATCCGGGAGTCGAACCCGGAATAACTTGCGCTGCGTACCCACTATCCTTTCCGGGGATTTCCCGGAACGTAAACATTTTTCGAAAGGATTTTCTGCCAGCCGGTAACCCTGGCAGCTCGGTTTATGACCTTTACACTATACATATTGCGCCTTTTGAAAAATCGTCAAAGATTTTTTGAAAACTTACGCCATATCCAGTCCGATCTTTTCGAAGTAAAAATTGCACCGGTGGTTGCATTTTTCGTACACTGCAAACCGGACTTTCTTTGGTATCGTTTCGCCATGATCAAAAATAAAACTCTCACCATAAAAGCATAAAAAGACATATACCAGAATACGCAAGTACCCCGGTATATGTCTTAAATTACATATTCTGTTAGTCCAGATTACTGTCAGCTGATTCCTGATTAGCATTTTCTGCCAAAGAACGGATGACCTCTGCATTTTCTCCTGATAAATCAGAATCGATGCCGGAATTCTCGGTTTTATCTGCGTCAGTATCACTCTTTGATCCGCCGGAAATTGCCACCGTATCTTTGATACCGGTTAAATTAACATTGCGGTTAACCTTCGCATCGTAAGACTCAGCATTAACAATACTTGTCAGATCTATCCCTGTAGCTTCTTTGACACTCTCAAAGACCTTCGCCATAACAACAGGAACATTCCCGGCAACCTGTTCGATACCATTGCTGCCATCGCCGCCTCCGATGATTGTGATTTTGTCAATCTGTCCAAGCGGCTCAGCAACTTTGGCTGCAAGCTCTGGAAGCATTTTGATCGTCATTTCTGCAACAGCAGCCTTGTTATACTTTGAATAAGCTTCTGCTTTTTTCTCCATTGCTTGAGCTTCTGCAATACCTTTTGCTTCGATTGCCTGAGCTTCTGCTTTACCTACAGCGGCGATACCTTCTGCTTCTGATCTCTTGATTGCAAGAATACCTTCTGCTTCTTTTTTCTTCGCTTCCTTATCGGCCTCTGCCTTAATCTTTTGGATTTCTGCTTCCTTCTCCTGCTGATATTTTTCTGCATCAGCCTGACGGGATTTTTCAATCAGATTTGCTTCTGCAGCCTGCTGTCTGCTGTACTTATCTGCATCCGCCTGCTTCTTTACCGTCGCATTAAGTGTCTGTTCTGCAACCTGTGCTTCCTTCTCGCGAAGTTCAACAGTTCTTTCCTGCTCTGCAATATCTGCATTAACTTTTGCTGTCTCAATCGCTTTACGCTGTTCCTGTTCCTGAATCTTATAAGCAGCATCCGCAATCGCCTTCTTTGTGTCAGAGAGCTGCTGTAATTCTGCCTTTTTGATTGCAAGCTCGTTCTGCTTCTCAGCAATTTCCGTATCAGCGGCGACTTTTGCATCATTTGCTTCTCTTGCTGCCTTCGCCTGTGCAATCGCAACGTCTTTGTCAGCCTCTGCCTTTGCAATGCTTGCACTCTTCTGGATAGCAGCCATGTTATCCATACCAAGAGCATTGATCAGATCCTGTTCGTCCTCAATACGCTGAATATTGCAGGACTCGATCCATACACCGAGGGCATTCATATCCGGCTGCGCTTTGCTCTGAACCTCATCACCAAAAGATTTACGATCCTGGCACAAAGCACGCAATGTCTGCGTACCAACGATTTCTCTCATATTTCCCTGTAAAGAATCCTGTAAAGCTTCAACAATGTTGGATTCTTTCATATTAAGGAAATTCCGCATTGCCGCACGCGCCATATCTTCTGTAATCTTGATTGTAACAGTTTCTGTATGAGTTGAATATTCTTTATCTCCATCTTTTGTATTGCTGCCGTCAACAATCTCATCAACGATTGTTCTGGTATAGGTTTTCTCTTTGCCTACATCCTGCATGGAAATCAGACGGATTTTTGCAATCGCATCAATATCAACACCGATGAAATCTTTCGTTGGAACATAGCCTCCGGTTTTAATATCAATACCGATCTGCTTTAACAGAAGTTCGTCTTTTCTTTCCAGAAAAGGAATCTTAATTCCTGCCCGGCCAATTAACACCTTCGGAACTTTCTTAAGTCCGGAAATGATGTATGCCTTGTCTGCCGGCGCTTTGACATACCCGCTGGCAAGTATGCCGATAAGGATCACAACGACCGCGACAACCGCAATAATAATAGGATCAAATGGTAAACCACTCATATATTTTTTCCCTCACATTCTTTATGATTTTTTAAACTGCTATTTATGTACTCTCTTTAAAATTAACTCTCAATAGGCATCACCCCTTTCAAAAATAATACATACAACCGATCTTGAATCTGCTATACCCTCATATGCAAATTAGATTCTTGCTCAAGTTTTTCTTCCTTTCTCTGCTTTTCTGCATTTTCCAGGCGCTCTTCTGGGACTCCGACCGCATAGTATTCATCAATTTCCTTTTTGTATGCCTACACAAATCCCATAAGCTGTCGTAGGACATCCTATCTGTACATATTTTTTCCCACAATCATGCAGTTTTCGCAGTCTGGTTTGTTTCCTCGTAAGTCTATCCGTTAATTACTCCACTTTTGTCCATGATTTTTCCCTTTCTTTCCTACCGGAACTCACCGCCAAGATACAACTTCGCGAGATTATGCCCCTCCCGAAGTTGTCTATTTGTCAGAAGCGCAATATTGGTAAATTCCATACCCTCTCCATCTCTGATATAAACATCCGAAATTTTCTTCTCTTCATTCCATGCATACCGGTTACTGAATGCAATAATTGAATTTGTATATACAACTGCATCTCGATTAGTCGAGTAAATTCGATCCAGCATATCCATGCAGGCAGTTACTCCATCAGAAGCATCAATCACATAATCCGGCGCAATCGGTAATTGCTTAATATTGACAAGTTTTCCATCCTCAAAGTAAATTTTCATTTTTTCTCCCTCCAAAATCGTCTTATTTTCGTCTTCATTACACATATTGCGCCTTTTGAAAAATCGTCAAAGTAAATCAGAAATTTCTTGAAAATTTTTCTGAAATAAAAAAAAGAGCCTTATTCCAAGACTCTTTCTTTACACATTAACTATCACGCTTCGATTGAACCGGTATATAAATCTGCGACCCGATATGTAGCTTCTAATTCATCAATATCTATACGAGCCTTCCAGTTGTCTACTGTCACATCTTCATCCAGTTCAACCTTCCTTCTACAGGCGAGAAGAAACGGCTTGTTTGCTTAATTCTGGATACAATATGTCTTTTATAGACTGTAAACGGGCATTAATACTCTTTTATATATGCTTCTGCATCTCCCTCTCCAAAGTCTGCAACCAATATATTTAGACCCTTATTTTTCCGAATCCACTCGTCTCTGTACTTTTTAAAATCGTTAGATAATTCCCATCCGTCTTTTGAGCAGTCTCCCATAATAACAAAGGTGTATATGCCGTTTACTACACTTGGCAAAATAGGACTTATCATCTGTGTGTTCACATCATAATCCGGAAAGTCAAATTCATCTCGCATGATTTTTCCAAAATATTCAACCGCATTTTGTCTTGTGTTGGTAATTCTATCAAAATTGTAATCATTCACAATCGTTAATCTGTTTCTAATAGTTCCCATATTTATCTCCTTTCTGTCAGTCCATCATATGTAGTCAGTTCTTTTATTTGAGCATTAACGCGAAGAGGCATCCGACATTTACCACTCCCATGAGTACCGAAAACCACGATATTTGGGTTTGGAATGTCCGTAGGAAATGGGACTGTATATTTTTCATCGTGTTTCTTTGACTTTCTATTTATGAATCTCTCATGGATTTTCCTTGATATACCGTACATATTTATTCATCTCCTTATTATAAGCTTGACCATAACACGTTATAATTATAGCTTTTCAAAAGCATTGATGGAAGCTTTTTTATGAACTACCACTCCCATGCGGAGCATCATATGGAAGTGGTACTCTGCTGTTATTGATAGATAAGACAAGCCATGGAATCTTTTTCATTTTATACCCGTTCTTTCTGCCACAATCACTTCTTTGAAGTTAATTTAATTTGTAAATCGCATAGTGCTTCTAACGGAGTATTTCCTTTTCCAATAATATACTCTTTCGCTTCGTATTCCCAAAAATCGCGACAGCTCATATCACCTGCATCTACGTCCAATTCTGTTACTAAATACGGTTCCATATTAAATGCCAGATATTCTGCTCCAGAATAACATCCACCATACCGGTCTTGAACAATGCACAAAGGTGCAACAAGCAATTCTTCTAAAATTTTGTTTTCTATTTCATGCATAATTATATCACCACCTTTCTAGTAAATGAATTATTAATTTCCGTTTTTCTGTATTGTACAAAACCTCTCTCGAAAATGGATAACATTCCTTGTATACTTTTGTTTGAAAAACTCCCATTTCTATTCTCCATTATCCTTTTAATTTCCTATTCTGAAGCATGCAAATAGCAAATTTCATCCCCCATTTTTTAATCCTCTTCTATTGTTTCTTCATCCGGATCATATTGAGTTATGGAATGATCACGTTTTCTTTTTTCTTCAAAATCTTTTCGGTCCGCATACACGATAAGAAAAAGCTCAACGATGGAAATCATAATAAAAATTAATGAGCGTGAAAAAGTTTCAACTCCAATAGCCCCCATGTATACAAGTCCCATAAATAAAATTACAATACTTATTATCAACATTTTTCCTTTCTCCTTCTTTTCATTTAAAGACTCTTTATTTCTATATGTAATTGGACATTCTGAACAAGGTTTATTATCAGCTTCTTGATTAGTCATTTCTTTCCCAAGAATTTCACAAAAATGAGTAACATTTTTATCCACCGCCATATCTATGTTTACACAAAATGAGCACGCTACGCATACAGCAATTGGTTTCTCTACCGTAATTTCAACTCCATACGCCTCAAAATTTTGAACCACTCTTTCACTCTCCTTTTTTCTTTGTTACCATCTCATTACTTTTTCAAAAAGAATTATGTATTGCGCATATGAACGTCTATAAAAATACAAATGATAGCAATATTTACATTTTCTTTTTACAGTATAGCAATTTATGCAATTTATGCAAATCTAAGCTGCCCGGTCTGTTCCTCACGAATTTTCATATTCCCAGTGCGTTTCGCTACGCATAATTCCGGAAGATTTGCTTTTACAAGAGCAGCCGGAATCGGAGGACATACAGCATTTCCACACCTGCGTACCTGCTCGCTTCTTGGGTATTTTTTCCCTGTGTAATCGCGGTCTATGATGTAATCATCTGGAAATCCCTGGCATCCATACAGTTCTTTCGGTTCAAGCATCCTCAATCCGATATCCACGATCTTATAGTCGGTACCATTAATTGTAACTAAACCAAATCGATCTCTTGATGTAACCGTATCCAAAGGTTCCTTAACATCCTGTCCAGTTCCCTGACCATAATACTTGATCAGAAATGCTCTAACCTCTCCGAAATGACCATCGCCTGCTGTGATTGTTGGAATTGGCTCCTTCACGTCCCTTCCATCGCAATGATTATTCATTTGGATCAGATTAACTGCACACAGACTGTTATGATCCCAGGATGTTACTGTCGGTAACGGATTTTCGACAGTATCACCAGCTCCAGTGTATCCTCCGTCATAATATTTATGTAGAAACGACGTGACCAATCCGTATCGGTTCGAACCATCCACGGTCATTATCGGATCTTCAATCGATTGGCCTCTGACTTCATCCTTCGATGTTTCGGAATGATACTGAATCAGCGTTGGGCTGATAAGGCACTGTTGATTTCCTGTTGTAATTGTATGTATAGGATTTTTACAATTTCCACCTGGATGATTTGTTGTATTGGTTCCCATATATGGAACAATCTTAGGTTCCACAATTCCATATCCGTGTTTTCCAGTAATAGTAGGTAAAGGCTCTTTGATGTCGTTTTGTCTACGCTCTCCACCATGATTGCATTGGATAATAAACGGCTCCGGATTGTCTAATACGAACTTTTTCAATCCTCTTGCGATTCGATCCATTGTTTTCTGCGCCAATGGACGTACAGCGCGTATTCCATATTTCCTTTTGATTTCCTCTGCCGTATCAAATATGCTCGGGCAAGGAAGAGAAAAATCCAATTGCGTATACGCTCCAACGTATGGTTTTAACAGTCCTGCCTTTACCTCTTCACTATCTGCCGGTCCATGTGTTGGTTCCGGCCAGACAATCGGCTTGCCATCACACCGTGCAATCATAAAGAATCTCTTTCTCATAGTAGGTGCGCCATAATCAGCTGCTACAAGTTCCTTTGTATCTATCTCATATCCAAGTGCTTCTAGCTGCTTTCTCCATTTTTTGTATGTCTGGCCGCTCCTTTTAGGATCTGGTTGGAATATCTGGCGATCCACAGGAACAACTTCTCCTGGATCTGCAACCCTCGTACGCGGCTCGTTCTTCTCTCTGTCATGCCTTCCTACCATGCTGACAATAACGCGTCCTGTATCTTTATCCCTGATAGGAATACATGGTCCCCATGTCTGAAATTCTTCCACATTTTCAAGCATGATAACTCTTGGTCTGACAAGTGCCGCCCATTTAAGCACAACCCACGCAAGACCGCGAATATTCTTTTCTACCGGTTTTCCCCCCTTGGCCTTGGAAAAATGCTTACAGTCCGGAGAAAACCATGCAAGACCGACAGGGTGCCCCTTGCAGGCTTTTACTGGATCAACCTCCCATACGTTTTCACAATAGTGTTTTGTATTGGGATGATTTACTTTATGCATCTTAATGGCCTCCGGATCATGGTTAATAGCTATGTCTACGCTGTATCCGGTAGCAAGTTCAATTCCTGTGGAAGCTCCTCCTCCGCCCGCAAAATTATCTACAACTAATTCTCCGTTGATCATATTGTTACGCCCCTTCTGCATTAGTGAATTCTTTCTTTGCGCTACTTTTTTAAAAATTATGTTTGTACTTACCCCTCCTCCCCCAAAATATACATTTCCGTTATACATTTCATATGTGCAAATATAATAAAACAGATATAATAATGATGGCCACTGAAACCGCCACTTTAGCAAGGGATTCAACATAATTCCTTTTGATTTTTTCGTCGCAAGAATTCTTCCAACACTCAATGATAAAATTTAATATTGTCATAGCTCATTTACCGGTTGCAATGGACCACTTAAATGTTAATCCAAAACACATCGTAATCAGCTTAATAACTCCACATGTTACAATCCAACTTAGTCCATAACAAACTGCCAACACAAGAATTACAGCTGCTACACATGCTCCACATTCCACTAACTTATCCTTTAAAGTACACATTCCGATCCTCCTTATATCTGCAAACCTCTGCTATTTATTTCTGACCTAATAGCGGTGTTCTTTTCGTATCATTCTTCCTTTTCAATCGAAATTACTTCATCAGATGCAATCATCTTACTGACAGAGCAAAAAAACTCATAGATAATAAAACAAATTAATGCAACAGCAGCTATCTCCATGAGAGGGAGAATTACTAATAATGTTATCTCCTCCATGAATACTTCTTGATAATCCTTTAATTTTTCCCATTCGAAATAAAGTGAGAGCCATTTTTCAAATGGCATATTAATAAACGCAAGCACTACATATGCTATGATAAAAATTAACACCTTGAATGTTATACACTCATTCCATAACACCTTTAATACATTTTTCTTTTTTGATATTTTTTTCTTTGACATGTACTATTTCTCCTATAATCTTATTTTCTATTATTTTCCCTATGGACGAATATGAAACCCGAACGAAAATCGTTCATTGATCTCTTTTCGGATCATATCCATTACTTTCGGGTCATTTGTGTAGAATATTGGAATCCCGGTACCATCCGGTTTGCATTCAATTCCTTTTTTTCGGATCTTTTCTATAATCTTTTCCTTTTCACTTGCCGGAGGGATATATGATGGCACCTCCGGTGTTTCTGATGCTTTCTTTGACATATTATATCTCCTTGCTTTATATCTTATATTCTTTTCTGTCACCATCTTTTGTGGTGCCAGACAATACAACACGTCCATTGATGATTTCCGCCCTTTGGTCACTGGCTAGTGCAAGTGCGGAAAGAAAATCAGGATCCCATATGATATTTCGTACCATATGGCGGTTTATTCCAAAAATTGTCCCATTATCAGGAAATACCTGCAGACAGGTAGTTAACATTTTTTGGAGGTCTTCATCACCAACAAGAATGTAGTCTTTATTATTTTTAAAACCATAAGAACACATGTTGCACACATAAGCAAAATACTCATCTGCATTTTTAAATCCTTTTTTCTTGATTTCATCTTCTGTAAGTGGAATGTAACAGTAATTCCTATATGCGATTATTCCACTGACAAAATAATAAACAGCGCAAATAACGGCAGACATAATGGCAAAAATTAACAGTTCAGCAAATGGAAGAATAAAAAATGCATCATAAAAATGATATTCCCCACTTGACCATTTCTGACAGTTGAGAGTAAGCCATTTATTAATTGGAATGTTAATAAATACAATTACTGCATACAAAAAGACAGTAAGTAGTACCTGCAATGGAAGGTATTTATGTATGAGCGTTTTTAGTAATTTTTTCTTCTTTGATAGTCCTTTTGTTTTTGACATATTATTTTCCCTCTGATTCTGTATTTTTGTTTAATTTGTTCAAATATGTATACCATCGCTTCACCAGTCAGACTACATGATTCAGCAGTTCCGAAGGAATCATGCTCGGTTATTTATTCAATAGTCGAGTTTGGTTGACATATCTGGCAACATCCTTTTACTTCACCCCTGCACCCTTGCGTGGTGCAACTATAACAGTGGCTTAAAGCTATTCACTAACCTCTATCCCCGTGGGATTATTTTTAACTGTTTACTTCCTTCGTTATGAATATTGCGCCATTTAAACAAACGTCAAAAAAATTTTAAAAGAATATTGTATTTATTTTTATACATAGTAACAAACTTTTATTTTAATATAATATTATTATCTCAATTCTTCTATTTTTTCGAACGGGATACAACATTTAATTTCTCTGGATGAAGTGTCCTTTAGTTTTAATACAACACTCATGATTGTATTTGGATTAAAATAAATTTTTTTACCATATTTTATAAGGTCTACGTTACGATCTACAAGCGTTTTTAATATAGTAATATATACACTTGCCTCTTCTGCTCCCATTCCTATATAAGGAATTTTTTTATCGACAGCCACTCCTCTGTTTTTTAATTTATCTTTTAAATTACCAAGAAATTTTATCTGCGCATCGCTTGCTGTTTTTTTTGAACTAAAAACAGCAATATTAACTGTAATCGCCCCATTTTCGAGCATTTCTTCTTCCAAAGGCTTTTGGTTCTTTAATTTCTCTTCGTCTTTTTTCTTTTTTTCTGCCAAAGCAAAGATTTTCGACTGGAATTCTCCAAACTCACTACGCCCCTGCTCTTTTGCCCTCAGTTCCTTTTCGAGTATTTCCTTAAACATTTTCTTTTTTTTATCAATTGTTTTTTCCTGCATTCTTGGTGTAATAAGCATCATTTTCCCCTCTGCCTTCATCTTCGAAATACGAGAGGCAAGATCAATCAGTCTGGATGCTTGAAGTTTGTTAATATTTCCTTTGTGAAACCCGTCATACTCATTCATAAGACGTCCAATTTGATTTTCAGTTGCTTTTATTTTCCCCCATTCATCTTGTAATGCCACGTTCCAGGAATATTTCATATAATCTGGAGATACCATACAAAAATCATGAACAAATGAAATTGCATCCTGCATTTTCATTTCACCGATATAATATTTCCCGACACTGGCAGTAAGATCAAACGTAACTGTTGTATTACCCATAACATCTGGATCAGCAAGGTAAATATGGTCATTCCATGTAGGTTTGATACAATAACGATGTTCCGTATCCGGCATAAGTGAGTAATCCATTCCAAGAAAATCATAATCATTTTGGAATTCATCCATTTTCTTTGAATTATATTTATCTACTGCATGCGCAAGGTCGCTTAAATCTGCATGTGGTTTCTTCCGCGCAGAAGATATAATTTCTTCCTGCTCCTGCACAAAGCGATTAACCTGCTCCAACCGATATTCATACGCCTTTGTAAGTTCTGCAAATCGTCCTGCAATTTCATCGCTAATCTCAAGCGGATCAATCTCACCTTCAAGCATTCGAGACTGTTTCTTTCCAAGAAGTTTTGCATCTATACCAAAAAGAGTAAGAGCTGTACACAGATTTCTTGTCCCGCTGCCATCATCTGGAAGAATATCAATGCATAAACAGTTTTCCTTACCTTCATAGAGCCGGGTTCCTCTTCCGATGATCTGCTGATACAAAGACGCGTTGCACGTCGGCCGGAAGTTGATAATGGTATCCGCAATAGGAAGATCTGTACCTTCTGTTAAAACCATGCAGTTAATAATGGCGCGGACACTCCCGTTCATAAAACCATCAAGCATATTTTTTCTATCTTCTTCCTGTGTTTTCCCTGATAAAACAGCAACACTGCCACGTTCTTTTTCCGGGAGCAGTTTGTCAACTACTGCCTTCAGGAAATTACAGGTTCTGACAGTAGTACAATAAATAAGAATATGCCGATTCTCCTGGAGACAGTCTGTAAGAACTTTTGCAACACTTATTACAGCTTCTTCCGTAATACAACCGTCCAAATCGGATACATTAAAATCCCCCATAGATTTTTTTACGCCTTTCAGGGAATATTTTGCACGGACCTCCCGGCAGTGCACCGGACTTAAATATTTATTTTTAATCCCCCAACGAAGATCCTTTGCATAAATAATCTCGTTAAAAACGTCATCTAACCGGACGTTGTCGCCACGCTTCGGAGTTGCCGTGACACCGATTACACGCTTAGCGCCGGAAAAATAATTTAAGATCTTCTTATAGGATGGTGCGGCAGCGTGGTGCGCCTCATCAATGATGATCGTGTGGAAATCGTCCGGCTTATACTGCTTAAGACGGGAGTCATGGCTGAGTGTCTGAACACTCGCAGATACTACCTCTTCCCCATTGGAATGGTTTTCTGCCTTTTCTACGCCAAAACTACAGTCGAAATACCGTCTCGGCTGGTTGACCAGTTCATCCCTGTGTGAAAGAATAAGTACCCTTCCGTATCTCTTAAAGTGGGAGAAGATCCATGTCTTCCCAAGCCCTGTTGCAAGAGCAATCAGGAATCTTCCTTCTTTTAAGCTGTCTACCTTATCAATGCATTCCTGCTGGTATGGTCTTGATTTTTTCTCTGCTATCTTCTTATTCTGATTCATTTTTTAATCTCCCTGTATTTTGTCATGTTTATGTGGTTTTTGCGCCGCTTCGTGCGGTCTTGTAAAAGAAGCATCCGGGAATCGGACCCGGAAGCAGCATGTGCTGCTGTCCTCCTGCTCCTTTCCGGGTTTCCCCGGAAGCGTAAACAAATATCGAAAGGATTTCTGCCAGCCGGTAACCCTGGCAGCCCGGTTTATGACCTTTACAATACACATATTGCGCCATCTGGAAAATTGTCAAAGGAATTTAGAAAGTTTTTTTAAAAATATTTTTACAACCGTATACTGAAAAACCTCATATTTTAATTTTTGAAATAAACTGTATACATCGTCTGCTTGCAGGCAGAAAAAGAAGGAACGGTTTCCCATTCCCCCTTAAGTGATTTGTTGCTATCTTCTCTTATCCACAACTTCCTTCGGGACATCCCAGATTTTTTCGCTGATTTCCTTCTCGATTTCATCGTAAACTTCCTTCGACTCCATTGCCGGAACCAGGAATATGAATTCGTGGCAATCTCCATCTAGCGGCTTTTTTGCCATAAGAAGCAGTGTATCCTTAAACAGATCCGTGCAATACAGTTTAAGTGCATTGCATTTACCAACCGCATACAGTTCGTCCATGGAAAGACCAAGCATATCTGCGTAATCGCCATCAAATTCCGCAGACAACGCAACGTAATATCTGCCGCCATACTCAAGAAGATATTCCAGGCATCCGTTGCCTTCTTCCCACAGTTCGCGGTATGCCCTTTGCAATTCTTCCGGAAGCTGTTCCTCGCTGACATCGTATTCCCCGTTGTGATGCAGGTCACCGCAGCAATTACTCCAGAAAGTAATTACTTTATACATTTCATCCTGATCTTTAAATTCTTTGTACTCTTTCATAGTTTCAATTCTCCTTTCAAATATGTTTTGTTTACACCCTTAATATGCAATAAAAAAAAGAAGAGCCAGAAGACTCTTCTTAATTCCATCTGTAAATGTCAGAACCTAAAACGCAGATTGCTATGCACTTCAAAACCAGTACCACGCAAATCTTTCTGCAGTTTTCTCTTTATCTCTCTGCCTATTCTTTTCATTTCCGGGGTATCATAAGCTACTTTTCCTCTCAATAGCCGATGCTTTGGTTCTCCAATCTTCAATAATGATGAAGTACGCTGCGAACACCAAAGATCTACTTTCTCATCATTTACAACAAGAAAATCAATGATTATGTATGGATATTCTGGATGCTCTGAAATATTAGTGAACAGCTGGTTATATGATGTAATTTGTTGCATGATTCTTACACCTCCTAGCAATATCCAGTTTCCTCTGCCCAGGATACTTTTCCATTACTATTTTCTACATACAGAGCCTTCCCATCTGGTTTCTGGCAGATTTTTGTATAGCCATCCATTACAGCACGCTCTCCGGACTGATATGATGCTTCGACAGTGATAGCACTTACAAGTTGCGGATATTTTTCCAGAATCTCCGGAAGATCTTCCATATTTGCGTACGCAATCCAGCGCCAATCATTTCCACTGCCTTCTGGTAGTAGAACAGCTGTTTTATCTGAATTATCCAGCAAACCATGATTATCGTAATTCTGACTCTTTGCAACAATGATACGATTCTCTTTTTTACTCAAAAGCGTATCCCATCCAGGAAATACATCTGATATCAAAGCTGCACGGATGCTGATCTGCTTCTTTTCGGCACGTTCCTTATCAATCTCATCCCATCTTTTCTGACATCTCTCGGCAAAATCTGCTTCGAAATCAATATCGATACGTTTTGCTTCCTTTGTTACAAGAGGTACAAGGTAAGTTTTTGCAACATACTCTTGCAATTCATTATAAAAATTAGTTCTGTAATCCAAATCCTTGCTGAAAATGTCGATGTTGTGTGCAATCAGGTGCATTTCTGCATAAGCATTCTTAACATAATAATGCCATTGATTACTCTTCGTAAACTGGAAATTTCCAGACAGGACATCCACCCAGAACAGCTTGCATTTTTCTGCGAAATCCTCAATATTCTCTGCGTATTCGCTCCTGTAATACTTGAGTGGGCGCAGAGACGAATCGGCACAGGTAACATAGATTTCTCCAATAGACCGCTTAAATGCAACACTTCTTACTTTGTAATAGCTCATAATTTCCTCTCTTTCTCAGCACAATGCTGTTAAACAAAGAGGTTCCCCCTTTACACGGGAACCTCAATTTTTAGTTCCCGGTGCATCGGGTTATGTATGACTGATCAACGTTCAAGATGAATTTTAACATCATGGAAATCATAGATACTGTCTTCTGATTCCTTATCCATATCATCCAGAATAGATGATATAAATTCATTCAGCCCCGAATTCTCGTAGTCATAATCAATGACTTCCGCTGCCTTTTGGGTAATAAAGCCCATTGCAGAACTCTGGGAACCGCTGATTTCTAACGGGTATACTTCATCCGTGTCCAGCATGTCATACATTTTAATGATTTCTGATTTTACCAGGCCATAAACATCTGGTTTCTCAATTAAGGATATACCAAATTTATTGTCTATAATGACGATTTCGTTATCTACAACTTTAACCTTCGATAAATCTAAGTTGAAGCATGGGGCAATAACAAAGTCGTTGCGTTTATTGAAGTAGTTGTAGAAGCAGCCATCCGAGTCAACACACCACGCGCCTTTGCTGCCATTGTCAGCACCGAGCCACGCAAAGTAATTGGCATCCCGGAACGAATGGGCGTTTTCTGCCGTTGCCTTCAATGCCTGCCAGTAATTTCCGGAACCTGTGTTATCCCATTCCTTAAACTCGGCTTTTTCCACTGATATCAAATACAGTCCTTCCCCATAAGGAGCAGCTTTATCCTCTGCATCTTTGATGTCATCGTAAAGTGCCCGCATCTTGTCATCGTAGTCGCTGATGTCCTTTCCATCAATGGAATTGGAATAATAATTGCCGTTTCCAAACTGTGGCATTGTATATCCCGGCCATGCACCATGGGTTACCCCATGCGACTGGATTACAACAACATGACGGTCATTATCCACTTCACAGGCCATCCAATTGTATCCGGCAAACTTATAAGTCTTACCAAGTTTAAGAGTTGCATAAGTTTTTTCTTCGTTTGATTTTTTCATAGTATTTTTTCTCCTTTCGATGATCAAATTGTTTACATTCTTTAATATGAAACAAAAAAAGGCATGCATCGCTGCAAGCCCTTCTTCGTTGTTGTTAAATAAGTTCTTTTGCCTTGAGATCTTCGATCATGTCATGGATTGCTGCATTGATCGCTTTGCGCTCTTCTCCACGCGGCATCGCATAAACAGGATTAAGGTTTTTATCCATGCCTACACAGCTTTCTGAGTGTCCAGATAAGTAATCACTCTTGGCTCCCCTGGCTCTCAGCATATCGGTAAGGTAGCATGCACCGGCACGGGCAAACATCTCAACGGTGGACGACCAGTATCCAAACTTATCTTTGGAAGTGCAATCATCCATCTTTTTTGACTCCTTGTAATATTCCGATGTCATCTGCATATTTCCATAGGAAGCAGTAACCGCTTCTTTGTATGCATACCAGGACCAGAACACATTCTTTCTGGATTCTTTATTGATCACACGTCCGGTAACCTTTTTTTTGTATGAAGAAAGTGCTTCGATTGCAGCTGTCGCTGTTCCATCAATAGAAATGAGAGTTTCCGATCTGTCTTCGAAAATATCTCTTACCAGTTCTGCTCTCTTTTCTATCTGTTCCTCAGAAAGATCATTTGCTGGGAAAACAGAATCAATATATCTCCGAAGACGGTTTTCTGTACCCTTGACCCTCTTCGTTCTTTCTGATTCAATCTCCTCTTTTGTAGCTTTGCGGTACTTCATTGCACTAATCACATTCAGTACACTCTCTGGAATTTTATCTTTCTCAAATGATTCTGTCATCATCTTAGTTAATCCCAGTTTTTTCGCTACAATGTCATCAAGCGCATGAAACATTTCATGACCGAGTGACCCGGCCCCTTTCATCTTCGTAATATTAATTACCTCACGAAGCGGCTCGTAATGTGCAACTGCGGAACCCTGTCCTCTTGCACCGAAAGCGATCGCAAGACGGCCTCCAAAAGACACAGAAGATAACGGAATGCCAAGAATATCTGCAAAGTCACAGAATGCTTCATATGCCATGTTCAGGCTTGACTGAGCATCATTTTCCGTCATCCAGTTTCCGAACTCTCCGCCACGGATATTGAAATCTTTAAGGAAATCTTCTCCTACGATATCCCGTCCATTCCGGACATCAGGAAGGCCGGTACGCTCAACCCGTTTCAGCTGCTTTGGAGTAGCGGAAGCCTTGCGTGGCTTCTTGGCTCTCAGCTGCTTTGCGTATTCCTGGCACTTACAAAGTGCTTCCTCGTACGTTGGGATATTCTTCTCAATGACAGAATACCCTTTGGAAACAATGTAAGTATCCCTGATGCATCCGACACGGCTACGGCTGTAAAAACCATCCGGGGAATATTTTTCAATCTTCCATCCGGCAGGTATCTTATCTTCTTTCTTCACAGCAAACTGTTCTTCTTCTGCACAGTATGCGTAGCCAGAGAAAGTCTGATGACCACAGCGGATCGCACGCAAAAGCTTCGTCTGGAACAATCCGGTATACTCCGGTTTGGAAGAGATACTGTAACGCGTACTGCGCTCCGGATCAACAATCTGATTGTAAACAACCTGCTGTTTCTCCATAAACTCTTCTTCAGAAGAAACACCCGACATGGTATCCCTGATCATGGTCACGAATTTGACGTAACACTCCATCCGGTATTTCACCTTCTCTGGATCGTCCTGCTCGAAATACGAAACATATGGCTTTGCTGGAATTGCATTGCGCACCTCTTTGATCGCGTAAGCGACTACCTTCGGAACGCCAGCTTCGACCATCTGCTCATAATCCGGTTTCTTCCAGATATTGTCTTTCTTTACGAATTTTGCTTTCTCAGCATCATTCATATCCAAAAGATCCTCAAGATTGATGCCTCCAGCTGACCAGAGTTCCTTTCTCGCGCCTCCGATATGTTCTCCAAAATCTCTGGAAACCTTAAGTGCCGATGTTCCGGATACCTCCGGTGTATTGAATAAACTCATCTGTCCTTCCATAATAAATTATCTCCTTTCGATTTTCAAAATTTGTTTACATCAGGAATATGAGATGAAAAAAGCGCCGCAAACTTTTCTTGTTGCATATTAAAGATATACAGGACTACGAAGAAAATAGAGGTGACAAAAAAATTGAAAGAATTTGAACTTACGGAGGAAAATTTCGCTGGCTGTGTGGATGCCGCAACAGGAAAGCCAATTCCCAAAAAAGGCGATGTGGTACTTCCAGAGAAAGTGATTTATAAAGGAGAAGAATGTAAATTAACAGGGATTAAAAATGGAGCATTTTCCTGGTGCAAAGAATTAACATCTGTTGTTATTCCAGATGGCGTTGTATCCATTGGAGAAAGTACATTCTACGGCTGCGATGCATTAAAAAGTGTGAAAATTCCAGAAAGCGTGGCAAGGATCGGTGCAGGCGCATTAGGTGAATGTGTCTCTTTAACAGAAATCGATATTCCGGATAGCGTGACAAGCGTTGAAGAAGGTGCATTTTACGGATGCACCGGGTTAACTCATATTGAAATACCGAATAGAGTAACAAATATTGAGAACAGTCTATTTGAAGATTGTAGCAGTCTATCCTCTGTTAAAATTCCAGATAGCGTAACCGCTATCAACTATAGTGCATTTGCTGGCTGCAACTCGTTAGAAAAAATTGAAATTCCGGACAGTGTGACACGTATTGAGAAAAATGCGTTTTCGGGCTGTAACAAATTAAGTTCTGTTGCCATTCCGGATGGGATAACCGATATTGAGGCGAGCACATTTCAAGATTGCAGGAAGCTGCATTCCGTTAAGATTCCAGACAGTGTGACGCGTATTGAGAGAGCCGCATTCGCAGGATGTAGCTCTCTGGAAAAAATTAAAGTTCCAGATCAGACGACAGAGATTCAAGCCTATGCATTTAAGGATTGCGTCAATTTAACATCCATTGCTATTCCAGATGGTGTTAAAAATCTTGGTTTGGGTGCATTAGAAAATTGTTCCGGTTTAAAGGAACTTCATTTGCCGGATGACCTGACATTTTGCGATGCCCTTAATGGCTGTTCCGATGACCTTGTGATCAATTACAGGGGATCAGATATTACATACAAAGCTTTTACTCTAACGCAGGAACAGTCAGACGGACTTGAGGACCAGAAGTGTCTGGATATCGCAAAAGAAGCTGCCGATATCCTTGGAAAAGATGTATATTCCCCGGTTCTGGTATCCAAGCTCTGTAATGCGGAACATAGTGGGAAGCTGGAACAAACAGCAGTGCAGTTCAAAAAGGATTTCCAGGCCATCGGGTTTTACAACATCAAAAACAGCGTGGATGCAAAAGCGAAAGAACAGCTGACGGCGTTGTTCCGTTTAGACAAAAGAAGCTGCGGTGTGGTGCCAAAGATCATCGATGCCCTTACCATCGCTTCCACAGAGTTAGACATTGCGCCAGAGGATATCGTAAAATCCTTCGAGGAAAAGAAGTTCCGTGATGCAGTCATGGCGATGCGTTCCTGTAATAAAGGGAACCGGTTCTGTGATGTGGAAGCGACACTGTTTGCAATGAACTTCGATGTAAACACCGTAAAGAATGTCATCCTTGAAAATCCACATAAAGATTATGCTTCCGTCCTGTTATGTGAAAGCTGCCAAAAGAACGACGAACATTTAAAAGATCTTGCCAAATGGGTAGCTTTTCATCCAGATGTCAGCCAGAATCTGGTAAAGGATATCGTTAAATACAAGAACAGTATCACCATTGATGCATCAGACAATGTAGATGCTGTAAGAGCACAGATTTCAAGAGGGAGGGCACTGCTTGAAATTCAGGAAATCGAAAAGTCATATCCGGATTTTAAGTTTGCCGACTGTAAATGCACCCTTCCAACAACGGAGGTGGAACTTGGCGATTACAGAGCCTACATCATGGACGCCAAAGACCCGCGGCAGGTCATGATCGGTTATGACACTAATTGCTGCCAGCATCTTAGGGGCGCAGGAGAAACAGCCATGATATATGGACTGGCAAACCCGGATGCCGGATTCTTTGTGATCGAAGACAAAACATCTGGGAAGATTCTTGCGCAGGCGGAAGCATGGCAGACTGCAGATGGCGGGAAGCTCGTCTTTGACAACATCGAGTTTGCGGATGACCGACAGATTGACCAGTTTGCCCCGGTGCTTGCAAAGTGGTGCGAAGAGGCCCCGTACCCGGATGTACTTATGGGAAATGGTTACAACGAGATGGTAAATGACAACATCCGTCAATTTGCAGGAATGACGCCGCCTCTTACCGGAGATTTACTGGTTATATTGGATAACGACAATATTGTAGGTTTTCTCAACAGCGAATATGAAGAAAAATATCCAAATCTGTGTGATTTGTATGAAGCGATCGCAGCTGGAGAAGTTAATGCCAAAGAAGATTTGTTGGAGGAAATTGCCCCCTATACTGATGCGGACGAGTCCTGTTCCGTCCTGAAATACAACAACTCCGTGGAGTTGTACTTTCAAGAAGCCTACGACAATTATGTGAAGGAACACGGCGAACTCCCGGAGATCGGCAGTTTCTTCTCCGAACCATCCGAAGAAGACCTTCTCGCTTTCTCCCGCGAAAATCTTTCCACGAAGGATGCCTATGTAATGGTAAGCGGCAGCCGTCTGAAAGACCTCGAAGATGAGCATGAGGCGACCGCCCCGGAAGTAACGGGAAGATGCGAGGATATGGCAGATACCCGTGAGGACTACGACGACATCGACGAATACCTCTGATGCAGCCAAGGCATTCAATGTATACAAAAAGCAGTTTCTTTCCCAGAATTTCTGGAAACGAGAAACTGCTTGCTATTTTTGTGTTAACTAGCTTTGATCAATCAAAGTACATCCTTACACAATTCTTCCTCTTTTTTCAACCACCGGGGCATACGCCTTGGATGAATACTGTCCATACGACATGCCCCGCGCACGCGCCTCATGATTAACCTTATTAAGTTCTGTATTCGTCTTTTTCTTTCTTCTTGCCGAAATGCTAGTTGTTTCTGTTCTCATATGTTGTACCAGTCCTTTGTATATTTTAAAGGGAAAATTTTAAAGATGCTCCCTTTATTTAACTTTAATATGAAATACCTGATTGATATAGAAATGCCAGCAGGCAGAAAGTAATTGCTCGGCTTTTATCAGTTAGAACTGGCCATACTTCCATTTCCATGATTCTCCTTTTTTCTTCCTCCGAAACTTACCAGAGAAACTTATTTTTCAAACTCAATTTTATCTCCGATGTATTTATTAACCAGTTCTTTTGCGTTCAATAAATATATCTTATTGACGCAGTCTGTATTAATTTCGATTCCTGTAACAATATTGCCGTGGTTGTAATGTATTCCGCCCAAAGTGCAGCCTGGTATACGGATTGCAAGGCATTTATTCCTTTTACAGAATTCATCCGCCAAAATATAGTGCCGGTTGACACTTGCGTCTGACACAGTCTTCGCAAGAGCATCCAATTCGTCGGTAAGCTCGCAAACGTATGCACCTACATCTGCAAACGGAGTTCCTTTGTTTTTGTTAATTAATCTCATTACATTCCCTCTTTCTCATGCATACCTTACAATTTGATAGTTCCAAAAGGTACATTATAAAACTGCTTTAAGACCGCTGCCTTTCGTTTCTCATCCGTTTCAAAACTTGGAACCGGTGGAAATTGAATTTCACCATTCTTCTTATATTTCCCATCTCCATCACACTCGCAAAGAATATGTATTAAATATCTACTCTCAACGATGATATCGGCGAACAAACGACCTTCCCGAAATTGAATTCCTGCTACATAGCCAATCCCCTTCAAAGGATAGCCAAGACCTTTAATTTGACACGATTTAATCATTTCATCTGGAATTTCCATATACTCCGGCTGATTCATATCGGTGCTAGTGACAAATTCCTTATCCGTGGTATACGTAAATTCCAAACCCTTATACGACCATTTAAACCATGATACACTCAATAATTTCAGGCTTTTCCCCTTATACCCAAATGTTTCTCCAAACTTACACGGTAATGGAATTCTCATATACAATACCTCCAAATGATCCTTTAGCAAAAAATATCCAGATAATCCAATCATTCACAAATTTTTTGTTTTGAGTTATAAAATTGTGGCGAAAAACCACAGGTTTTCCTGTGGGAATTAGTGAGTTTTCCTTAAAATGCTATATTCGCAGATACGTAAAATACGCTCTGATTCTTGAACGGTTCGGGTAACCCCTGCCCCACATATCCCAGTAATTTTTTCCCGCTTTCCTTGCACATGCAATGCTTGAAACATGAGATTTTCTGTCCATCTTACGCTTCTTGGAATACGAAAACAGGACTTTCTCTCCGTTTCCACACCGGTAAAGATTTTCCCGCTGTTTCTTTGTTTTCCTCCCTTTCCCTCTCACCCTCTTTTTACACATACGAATTTTCCTTTCGAACGAATGCTTATTTATGTTTTTCTAATACAAATATTGCGCCATTTGGGGAATCGTCAAAGGAATTCGGGAGAAATTTATAAAAAAAAGAGAGGGAAAAAATTTCCCCCTCTCTCATGCGAAATTTGGATAGCCTAGAAGAACATAAGGCACAGTGGAAGCACAAAGATTGCATATAGGACCACCGTCGCAGCCATGATCGATATACATTTTGCCTTGAAAATTTTAACGTCATGAAGGAATGCGCCTGATGATGGGTACAGCTTCTTAACCTGGCCCGTAAATATTGACGATTCCTCTCCAGGTGCGGCAATATCAGCGAATAAATTCCATTTAGTAATTCTTGAATATTCACTACTCTCAAATGACCACCCATATATGCCAAACAAGCGTGGAAGACCGCATGAAAAATCGTGAGGATGTTTTGTTTCTCTCAGAAAACATTTCTTTTCTTCCATTGTATCACCTGGAACCATTCCGTATCCAACATCCTTACTGAAAGCTTTGTAATACTGTCCGATACATTCACACAGCTTCTCAAAATTTTCAACACGGCATTTCTTCCCATCGTTAGCGAAATCATACTGTAATTCGTTACATTGATTACTTGCATTGACATACTCTTCCGCAATCATATACATTTCCTTTAATTTCTTTGAAGCAAACCCGGCTTTGAAGACACCATGGTAAAATACCAGTACAGGTCCTGCAACCAACAGAACAATTCCTACAAGATACAAAAATCCAAGCCCAATAACAAGAAACTCATATCCAACTGCCTGAAAATATTCAGCTGCTCCAGCCCCGGTCTTTCCGACACTCGTCATCGCCTCCGTCGCATGCTGCAACAAATCAAGATACTTGTTTAACATCTTCTTTTTTCCTCCTTAAATCACAAACAATTTACAATTATGCTGTAAAAACAAAAGCATGGACTGGCCACACATTTCTCATACCGCCTCTTCCTTTCTGCGGGTTTCCAGCTTTTCCACGGTTCAGAGAATATGCTGGCAGACAAGTCCGCGCTCTAAGATGTTGTATTCAAAATCCGTCGAGGTTCCAAATTCCGGGAAATACTGGGAACCGTGGATATAGGGAATTCCCTTCCATTTCCCGGACGTGTCACACTTGATGATGCCGTAAGAGTTGAGGTCCGGGCACCACACGGGCTGTCCTTGCATGTTTTTCAATTCTTCCAAAGTTAATGCTTCTTTGCTCATTCTTTCCCCCCTTTTTTCTTATACGAAAGGAATCCTCCGAACTCGAACCGGATGAACAGCCATTTTGTGTCCAATGCTGGCAAAGCTCTGTGAACCCCTCCTGTACTGCCCCGTAACAGGAGGACAGCGCAGTCATAGATATACATTTAAAATTCGGAGGTCTGTGGAGAGACGAATCTCCACAGGAAAAGGCAGGACCATGAATCCTTTTATGCCTTTTCAATACACATATTGCGCCATTTGAAAAATCGTCAAAGGATTTTGAATTTTTTTTTACAAAGTTTTGAAAAAATCTTGGGAAAAGAGAAAATATAGGGAAAATTGCCACCGAAGGTTGCCATAAAAAAAAGAGTCCGCCATCAGACGAACCCTTTCTATTTTATTCCATTATGCAAATTTGACTATTTTCCCATCCATGTTCAAGGCTTGTAGCACATACTTTTTAACAAATCTTCCAATTGCCTGAGTTACACCGTTTCCAATCTGCTGCTGTTTCGCGTTTAAGGTTGATCCGAAAACTTTGAATTCCTTTGGGAGTCCCATAAGCGCTGCCGCTTCGGATACATTAAGAATACGGTTTTCCTCTGGATGTGTGAGATTGATTTTCCTCCAGTTTACCAGGGTAGGCGATGGCTGATCCCATGCAAGGCGTTGGTAAATATCAGAGTGCGTTGCCGGTCCAAATTTATGGATTTCCGGAGGAACATCCTTCCAGTTACCTCCCTGCGGAACGTAGCTCATTGTCAACCGGGTGGACTCTCTTGGGAGAGTCACATCGTCCCAGGTCAACTACTCCTGACGATGTCAGGAGCCTCTCCGTAAGGTGGAATCCCTTATAAAGAAACATGAAATGCACCTATAGGAAAGCTTACCCAGATACAGCAGGCTCGCCTGTTTTCCCACAGGAAAGCAGGTGGAGGCCCGCCAGTTAGAGGACGGTTACCATAGTGAGTTGTCAAACTATGGGTTCTTATATTTTTTACACAGTCTCGGGAAGGTAGATCATCTTCCCGAGATTTTTTATGTTGACTGCAGAGTTCTCATCCCTGTTATGATGCATGCCGCATTCCGGACAAGTCCATTCACGGATATTCAGATCGAGATGTTCACTGTCTTTCATCACATGGCCGCAGCTGCTGCATGTCTGTGTCGTGTTCTTTGACGGCACCTTTCCAAAAAGCCTGCCATAGAAGTCACACTTGTAGGAGACTTTGGAAAGGAACATCCTCCACGCGACGTCAGCGATCGCTTTTGCAAGCTTATGGTTCTTCAGCAGGTTCTTTGTCTTGATATCCTCTGCAAATATATAGTCTTGGCTTTCGACTAAGTGTTTGCTCTGGACATCAAGGTAATCTTCCCTGCGTCTTGCAATTGTGCGACAGAGCCTTGCCACTTTCAGGCGCTGCTTTTGGTAGTTTTTCGACTCATAGATGGAGCGTCCTTCCTTTATGGCACGTTCTTTCCTCCGGGCAAGTTTCTTTTGTGCCTTGGCGAGTTTCTTCTGTCCTTTTGTGTAAAACTTAGGATTATCTGCCTCCTGACCGTTGGAATCGGTGTAAAGGTTCTTGATGTTTACATCAATGCCGACACCATCCCCGGTGTCCGGGAGTGCTTTGTGGAACGGACATACAGAACCTGCCTGCAGGGAGACATAGTAATCCCCGCAGTTATCCATGGATACCGTAACCGTCCCGATTCTTGTTTCGCAGGTGCGTTTGAAAATCTTCTGCAGCATACCAGACCCAGCAAACTTTACAGACCCGAGTTTCGGGATCTTGAGATGTCTGTCATCCAGAAGGCGTACGCTGCCTTTATCCATGCGGGTGACCCCTGATGCATACTGGCAGTTTGTCTGGTAGCTTTTGCCATACCATTTCTTATGGAATACAGGCATGGATGTGCCTGGAACCTTCCGGAAGTTCTTCCATGCCGCAAGGTAATTCTGTTTTGCATTGGCAATGGCAAGGGAATCAATCTCCGGATCTTCAAGGAATGGATATGCAGCTTTAAAGTCAGACAGATCCGTGCCGAGTGACTTGAGGTAGTCTATGCGGCTGGCAACAGGCTCGCAGTATATCTGCACTTTCTGCAGGCTGTGCAGTTCACGATCGCGTGCAACCAGACGGTTGTAAATAAAGCGTGTCACTCCGTCATTCTTTGCAATGATCCGTTTCTGGACAGTAGACGGAAATATACGTACTTTTATACCGATCACATATGTCATGTGTTTCATGTTCCGCATGGATTTTCACCTCCTTCAAAAGCAAACTTATGTTTGGGTTAATTATAGCACATATGAACATTGAATTCAACAGACACATATGCTATTTTAAAATAAAAGGAGTGATGCATATGAAAAGAAAACCACGCATTGAAGGTGCCGTTTATGAACGGAATTATGTTTACAACTTCCACTATCGTCTGGTGTGGGTCACGAAGTACAGGAATAAGATTTTTATGACTCCACAGCTTGTGGAAGAAATGAAATCCATCCTTCTGGATATCGCCGGGAAAAGTGACATCAGCATCGAAGAGATCGAAGTTATGGAAGATCATGTCCATATGATGCTAAGTTTTAAGCCAAAGTATTCTGCAACAGATGTAGTAAAAAATCTCAAGGGCCATAGTGCAAAGATCTTTTTCATAAACCACCCGGAGATCAAAGAAGCAAAGATGTGGGGAGGGCACCTGTGGTCACACAGCTATTACATGGGTACCGTTGGGAACATGAGCAAAGAAACTGTGCGCCAGTATATACAGAATCAGTATACAAAATAGAGTACGAATGGCGCATTCATCCCCTGACGCTGTCAGGGGACTTCTGCTTAGATATTTCATTAAAAAATCGGTTTACACTTTTAATATGGAATAAAAAAAAGAGTCCGCCATCAGACGAACCCTTTTAATCTTATTTTTCTGCGTTGCACTCTGCCATTGTCGTAAGAACTGTGAGAAGCCCCGCTTCGCCAATGCTGTCGCTATGGGAAATGATACCTTCAAGCTCGTTTAAAAATGGATCTCCATCCCCATGATCTTTCTGTGGGCATCTCTTAACCATTTCCGGCATCTTGACCTCAATGATGTCGTGGTCTCCCATGCCATCCACGCTTTTGTCATCCCCACGTCCAAGAGCTACTTTTTTGCCATAGGTAATCGCTTCCTCACGCTGCAAGGCGTTGAAGTAGTTTTGAGCTGGAATGTTATCATTATAAAAGTACTCAATAAAAAATCCAGTTCCGCCATGGTTGTGTCCAAGGCCAAAAGTATTTATGACATACATCGGTTCTCCACAAGTTTCCCAGATGACACCGTCACACACAATATAAACCTCGGCCCTTTTATTCGCGGAATTCATTTTCTCATTAAAATTGCTTTCCTTAATAATGGATCCTTCTGAATAATCCTCTCCACCTTTCCAGACTGGAGCCTGTTCCTGCAGCTTATATTTTAAAGTATCCAATGACTCAAAGTTTGTGCTGATTGCTGTGCCGTACGTAACACGGAGAGGCTTGTACAGTTTCCCATTATATGTCCTGATCTCTTCTGAAAACATCCTATAATCTCCGTTTCCTTCAAAATCACTATATGACTTTGCACCTTCATACACACTCTCATAGTCATGTATGACAAACGCAACCGGAAATTCTTCCTTGGTAACCTCGCAAGCCTCAATATCAACATCTTTGCTGACAGCACGCTCTCTTAATTTACGGCATCTTTTATTTGGCAGATATTTTTCCTCATACCACAGTTTAATTGTTGTTTTCATAGATTCTTTCTCCTTTCAACTTTGTAAAAATGTTCACATAAGGAATATGAAATGAAACTTTTTCTCCATTTCTCACACCCACACACAAAAAAAGCCATGCAAATATGCACAGCTTTTTCTTCTTTTTCAACTATCTGGCAATCAGGGTTTCCTGCGTCCAGCTTCCATAATTTCCTGCGGAAGCCATACTCATTGGGAACTCATCCTGACTGTACATGTACGCACAATTCAAATAACCAGGAGTTACATCTGGGTGAACACCACGAAAAGTTTGATTTGCTCGTTTTGCATCAGTAGCAAGCACCTCTGTCCAGCCACTCTGGAAAGGAAACTGGTTACTGCTTCCGTATGTGTAAAACCATTTACGATATCTAGCACGCATTAAAGCAGACGTTGTTTCAATGCGCGATACAGAACTCTCCTCATCCAACCCAAGTTTTTCCATTACCCTTTTCATAACTGTGAAAGGATTGTCTCCACAAACATCCGCATATCCATCCACTGGGTTCATTTCATAGTCGAATACAAGGCATTTGAAGGAAGGTTTCTCCTTATGTGGAACAACGACGTACGGGCACAAAACAAAAGATTTCTCATTAATCGAGAACGCATCCATTACCTGTCCTCCAGACATCTCAAACATAAGTTTTTCATTGCAAAGAACTTCATAGTCATCCATCGTCATATCCATCGGATACAGAGTTAATACCTCGCCAGCATCAAACCGTTTCTGATCTTCTGGCAAATGAACCGTGCCGTATTTCTTGTCGGTATCCATGCTGTAAAAGAATTGCACAGTTTCAGAAGTATCTTCTTTCTTCAAACCAAGAAGCAGTAAATTTGTTTCAAAGAAAACGGTGTAAACAACGTCCTCATAATCGCGCTCATCTTTTTGGAACTGTATTGTTCCATCCGCTAATTTCTTTACTTTCATCTTATTTTCTCCTTTCGAATAGTCTTAAAAAGTTTACACCAGTAATATGAAACAAAAAAAAGAGTCCCCCTCTAAAAAAGGAACTCTTTCGCATACGCTTAACTGTAAAAATACCGAATGTAATGCTTTACATATCCATATTTTTGGTCATGAAACGCTCTCCCTTTACGGAATTCTTTCTCAAGACATCTCTGAGCGGCATCTTTCGTCTGGAAAATGAAATTACTTCCATTCTTCTCATCCGCAAGGCAGACATCCAGATGCCTTGGTACGCCAACACGGTGTCGAAAAATATAATAAGTCTTATTCATAGTTTTCTCCTCTTACAATGTATACCGGATGATTCCGTTTCCATTTGGCAAAACCTGAAATTCCCCGATTCCTCCATGCAACAGTTTTCTTGCCTGCGTTCGCGTATATCCACACTGATCACACCAGTCAGAACAAAAATCTTCCCAGTCGAGATACCATGCACAGATTCCAGGCATGATGCCATAGCGCTTTGCATGCCGCTGGATTGCCCTGATTACATCTTTGCTAACGCAAATATAGTCTGAGAGATATTCTCTGGATTCCTGCAGGGCATCTTTGAATTCTTTCTCTCTCATCGTTCCAATCTCTTTCTTTTCCATCTCATTTTCTCCTTTCGCACAGGTTTTTTGTTTACGCCAACAATATGAAATGAAAAAATCCAACCACAGAAGAAAACTTTTTTATTTCATATTAAAGTTGTAAAACAATTTTTTTACTATCGAAAGGAGATACAAAATATGAATATGAACTCAATCATTTACTGCGGCATTGGATTTAACTGCGATTGTAAGCCAAAAAAATTCAAAGAATTTCTCGAAAATAACCTTTTTCATTTTTGCATGAGTAATGAAGAGGTTGAACTTTTCAACCTGTTTTCAGAACGTCTCAATGTAAAAGATGAAAATGGGAAACCAAAAAAAATGGATGAATCTGAACTAGAAGACATCATTGAAAAAACTTTCGATTCCTACAGCTGCCAAACTTCCGGATCACAGGGCGCAGGCGCTGTCATCAGCAATGTAATGACTCGTGTAACAGGCATCCGTTTTTCCTATTACGGAGCTGATCCAGATTGTGACACTTATCCAGCTGTCATTTTCCAAGAAGATTACCCATGGAACTACAACGAAGAGGAAAAAAGTTTAACGCAAGAAAAACTTAAATCCATTTGTAAAGAATGCATGGACTCGCTTGGAATTGAAGGAGAACCAGATTTTCTCAAACAGGAATACTACGGGTAGGAGGAAAAACGTATGTTAATCAATGGATACAAATTGTCAGTAGTCTGCGCAAACGATAGTGGCGACGGAATATATGGAGATATTTATACAGAAGTTGAGGAATGTCTCCGCGAACATCCAAATACAGAAATTCTGTATGGATTCCATCTGGAAAAAGATGGAGTTGAAACGCCGGATTGGTTCGATACCGCCGAAGAAGCTGTCGCATGGGCGTCATGCGATTGAACACAAGGAGGAAAACATATGTTGGTTGGAGATCTTATTTATTCGGATAGTTTCGATGCAAATTGCAATTACGCAATTTACAACTGCCGCGATGGGAAACAGTGGCGCGAAGCACCCGTGCTATTCAGCACTTTAAAAGACGGCTACGGAAAGCCGGTCGACGAAATCCTCGACATGCATGTCGGATACATTACGATATCAGACAACGTACTCATTATCGAGGCGAAGTAAGGAAAGAAAAAGAAAGTCTGGGATACAGGCTTTCTTTTTTTGTGTTAAATAAGTTTCTGTGCGAGGGAAAGAAGTTCATCCCGATTGTTTGTTACCGTTTCGTTAATGACCGCTTCAAGCATCTGCTGCAGGATAGCACCAATCTTCTTTCCCGGTTTTAGGCCAAGTTCTTTCATCAGATCTTTCCCATTAACTGCCAGATCTTTCAGGGAAAAGCACTCTTCCTCTGCCACAAGTTCATCACGGATTTTCAGGACATCTGGAATATCCGTAAACCAGTTTTTTGGCGGTTCTGACGGGAAAATGTGGTCATCGAAATCTGCTTTCTTTAAAACAGCCCAGTCATCGAGGAAATCCGCTCCATGAGCAGCGATGAATCTTTTTACGGATTTTCTTGACGACGAAATTGATTTGTCGTGCGTTTTCACAAGCGCAACGATACGGTCATATTCTTCCGTCTTCAACCCCTTAAAATCCGTTTTCAGAACTCCCTTTGCAATCTCCGCGGATACTGCCGGATGCCCGTAAAAATGACCATGTCCGTTCTCATCTTCCATGTAGCTGTCCGGCTTTCCAATATCGTGAAGCAGTGCTGCCATCTTAATCTCAAATTTTGTGGTCTGGCACAAATCTGTTACAGCGAGCAGATGCTCGTACACATCATGCTTATGGTATCTGTTGTTCTGATTGAAATGTACGCACGACTTTAATTCCGGAATAAGGCAGGTAATTACATCTGCATATTCCACAAAAACTCTGGAAACCGGTTTATCCATACTCAGGATTTTCCTAAATTCCATAAGGATACGTTCTTTTGAAACGTTCTGCAGCATTCCAAGGTTCTCATGGATTGCTCCCGCCGTTTTCCCATCAAAATCTGCCCCATAGCGGATTGCAAATCGAAGTGCCCGGACAATCCGAAGCCCGTCCTCCTGAAAGCGCTCGAAAGGGTCTCCAACACATTTAATGATGCCGTTCTGTAGGTCGCTGATGCCGTTGAATGGGTCAATGACCGTTTCGGACTGCAGATCGTAAGCCATCGCATTGATCGTAAAGTCTCTTCTGGAAAGATCCTTATTTATCTCCTTCTCAAATACGATCTTACCCGGATGCCGGCCATCGGTATATTCTCTTTCTGACCGGAAGCTCGTAATTTCGTAGGAATTCCCTCTTACATCTGCAATGACCGTACCAAAGTCGATCCCCGGTGCATGGAACGGAATCTGCCCGTCCTGCAAAATCTGAATGACCCGCGCCGGAACAGCATTTGTACACATATCGTAGTCGTGTGGCGCTGTTCCGGCTACAGCATCCCTCACACAGCCCCCAACGGGATACAGCTGATATCCTGATGCGGTAAACACCTGATATAGCCGGTTAATATCTTCCCGTGAGCGGACATCCGGTATTAATTCTTCTTTTTTCATATTTTCTCTTTCTCCTTTCGCAAAAAAAAATCTCTACATTTTTAATATGAAATACAAAAAAAGACACAGCCGGAGCCGTGCCTTTATCCTGTTTATTTTCTTAATAAAATCATCGTTTCATACTACTACATTTATCTATTTCTTCATCATCCAATGTGACAAAATTACCATTCTGCTCATCTTGGCACTCATAGTAGAATTTTGTTTTCCAACCGTTGAAAGAATTTCCTCTTTCAATAATTATTCTTTCAACTCTGAGAATTTGTTCTGCGCTTGAACCAGAATGAGATGTAGTGGCAAAACAATTACGTGGTCTTTTTATTTTTTCTCCAACATTATATTTAACATTTATTTGCATTTGTTCCCCTCTTTTAAATCTTAATCTGTTAAGCCATCGTTTCTTCAATTTTCCACTTCCACGAGAACAGTGTATTCAATTCCATTATGTTCGAAGTTCCATTCACCGTCATATGTACAATCTGGTTCTGTGCATGTTAGTTCAAATCCATTATGGAATAATATACCTTCTGTATATGGAGCTTCTTCTTCACAAATTACTAACTTAATATCTGCTTCAATTCCATTTGGGAATTTGGCAGTATGTGTAATTGTTTCGTCTCGCTTATATCCATATTTCTGATAAATCTCATCTCCTGTGAGGTTTAGCAAATCATTAATTAATTCCATTTCTTTGCTTGGTATTTTAATTGTTTGTACCATAATATTTTCCTCCAATTTTCTATTGAAACTCTTGTTTTCTTACTTATACAAAAATTTCAAGACCGAGGAGGTTTTTCGATGATTTTTATTTTCTTTTTTCGCATAGTCTTTTTTCTCCTTTCGTTGTTGAAATAGTTTCGTTTACACTACCAATATGAAACAAAATTTCCGCACTAACCGCTTAAGATGGAAAGAAAAAAAGAAGAACCCGCAGGTTCCTCTTTTCTCTTATTTTTTTCGTAATTGCATCTCCGTTTTTCGTAATTAAATCTCCGATATTCGATATTACGGTACGGAACGAATATTCCTTGAAAATTTTCCGTGCTCTTTCCATGCGCTCTTTGGATACGTCCCCACATCCGTTCATGGAATGCAGGAAATTTTCCACATTGTCCTGATATTCACATTTATTGAAAGAAATAATCACAACAGCCGTAAGGTCGTGTCCAAACGGATCCTTAACCGTTTCCGTTGTAAAATCCACAATCTCGTAGTCCACACGCCGTACTTCCCGGGGTTTTTCTGTCAGCCAGAACTCCCCTGTCAGCTTTGCATCCGGAACGTAGTTCTGCACTTCCTCTTTTCCCATGCCCTCTCCTGTAAGGTAATAAGCATGAATTACGACAGGAAGACCGAGACTTTTCATATTCTCCATAACAAGTCCTGCCTGTGGGACTGCATTAACAGCATTCAGGATGTCTTCCGCAACACAGATCCGCGGAACTGTCTCATCTTCTCCCGGACACCGCTGACGCGGCACCCGTGGAATAAACTCGTCCACAATATCGAAGGAAACATGGATTCCTTTCATATGTGACATATGTCCTCCTTATTTAATCATCTCCAGAAACCCGTCTTCCGAAATAACCGGCACTCCGAGTTCCTTTGCCTTCTTGTTCTTTCCGGATGTGCTCTCAACATCGTTGTTGATCAGATATGAGGTATTCTTTGATACCGAACCGGAAGCTTTTCCTCCAAGTTCTTCAATCTTTGCCACCAGTGCATCCCGGTTTGTAAAATGCTTTAACTTGCCGGTAATTACAAATGTTTTCCCGGCAAGGGAAGATGCACCCGTTGATGCTTTCTCCGGGATCTGGATATCCACTTCTTTGAGCAGGTTGTAAACTTCCAGATTAAGAGGCGGTGACACCTTATTCAAACTATCCTCAAATGGAATATATCTTAAGTATTCATTCCCCCATTTCCAGAGGTTATCGTTTAAGACATCTCCAATACCTTCGATGTGGGTAAAGTCATGTCTCTGGTACACATCAACGAAAAACTTCTCAACATCTCCATTATATTCCTTGTCAAACAGTTTTGCCTGTCCTTTTCCGATATTAGGGATACCGAGGGAATGGATAAATGGAACAAAGGAAGACCTGCGGCTTTTCTCAACGGAGGCAATCAGGTTGTCGTATGATTTTTGTCCAAAGCCTTCCATCGGAACGATCTGATCCTTGTATCTGTCCAAATGGTACAGATCTGCGAACTCATGCAGGAAACCGGAATCAAGGAATTTCTGCAGTGTTGCCTCCGACAGTCCTTTGATGTTCATACAGTCGCGCTCAACGAAATGCGCGAACTTCTTTACATCTTTTGCTGGACATTTCGGATTAACACATACTTCGATTTCCGTTGTGCCGTCATCGGAAATATGCGGTTCTGTTTCCATTCCACAGCACGGGCAATGCACGCTATGGCTTTCCTCGTATTTAAGAGCCGGCGTATGATTCTCATCCGCGGTATAGTTCACTGCAACCTGCGGAATAATCTTGTTTGCCTTGTATACACCGATTGTATCTCCCACACGCAGCCGGTATTTCTTCATGATACTGACGTTGTGTGCGCTCGCACGGCTGACCGTAGTGCCTTCAAGTTCCACCGGATCAAAAATTGCTACCGGAGTAATCGCACCGGTGCGTCCAAGACTCCATTCAATCTTCCGGAGTACGGTTTTGGCAATCTCATCTTCCCACTTTAAGGCATAACCAACGAGCGGGTCTGGATTGTGCCCGGTTCCCGGCAGAGTCTCCGCATACCTGACATCATCAGATGCAACAACAAGTCCATCCACCGGATACTCAAACTGCTCGACTGCGTCAGAAAATCCGTTCATGACATCAATGAGATCACTCTGGCTGTCCCCGTAAAGGCGGTACACCGTATCAAAACCAAGGGAATCCAGGTAATTCAGGCGGCCCATAAAGGTATCCTGATCCTCCGGTAACGGGTCATCCATATGGACAAGCTTAAACGCAAAGAACTGGATCTTACGTTTTCTCATATCCTCCGCGTCCTTCATGGATACTGTTGAATTCGCGAGGTTACGCGGATTTGCGTACTCCTCCACCCCTTCCGGACGCGAATTATTGAGCCGTTCAAACTCTTTGTAGGACATGACTGCTTCCCCGCGGACTACCAGATGTCCATTGTACGGAATCTTCCGCGGAATACCGGCAATATACGGGGCATTGTGTGTAATATCCGTTCCTACTTCGCCATTGCCACGGGTGGCAGCAAGCGTCAACTGTCCGTCGTCATAGGTAAGGACGATCGTACTGCCGTCCAACTTCCACATGACAACTGCCATGCCTGCAGCTCTTTTCCCGAAGATTTTTGGAAATACAGTAATATCCTTTGTCTTATCCAGCGACCGCGCAGAAAATTCATGTCTGACTTCCCGCAGTTCGTCAACTTTAACTGGAGCCCCGACCATCTGTGTAGGAGAATTCGGATAAACAATCCCTGTTTCTTCTTCCATCTTCTTAAGCCGGTCAAACATGGCATCCCATTCACGGTCAGACATCGCAGATGTGGCACCGTTGTAATAAGCAGACGATGCCTCATTCAATGCTTCGATTAATGTCTCCATCTCTTTCTTTTTTGTCTCATTCATTGTGTTTTCTCCTTTCGCTGATTGTTTTTGCTTTACATCCTTTAATATGAAACACAAAAAAAAGACACAGCCAAAGCCATGTCTTTTCCTTTTTTTTCCTAAACTCTCTTGATAAAACGGAATCCATTTGCTGATGTCTTCTTTTTGGTGCCATCCTTGCGGTAAAACCATTGTCCTCGGACAATACCCTGTTCAACAACTTCGGTTGCTTTTGGGTGTTTCCTTGTCCCTGACCACTCAAGAAACGCGCACTCCCATGTTTCTTCCACAGACTGTTTTTCTTTTGCATGCGTCTTGTTGTACTCTGCGGCAATTTCGTCAACCATGGCATCTGTAAGAGTTTCCAGATACTCCGCATTCAGCATGTAAAATTTTGTTTCATTGTAATGACTGCTTGTGTGGTGCCACGAGGAATAGCACAGGCAAATTTCTTTCAACAAGACCGCCGGAAGCTTCTGCAGTTTGCTGGGCGAACATTTAAGTTCAACTTCCTGTGTTTTAACCGCTTCCAGAATATCCGCCTTCTTCCACTTACTCAAAGGCTTCTCCCCGTTCTCATACGCTGCAACCGCATTGTTGCTCATTGAATACCCGCTATATCCTGCCATCTTCTCATTTCTCCTTTCGATGAATGTTGCTTTTGTTTACATAGGGAAATATGAGATGAAACTTCTGACCTAAGCGGGAACAGCCTTACTCCGAGATTTGCCATTTACTTGCCTCAAAAAAAAGAGAGTTCAAAAACTCTCTTTCTCTTCTCCTTATACTTCCGGAATTTCCGGCAACCAGTCCTGTTCTGTGATTTTCAACTTCCCAGCCGGGATGCACTCATGGAAGGCAGACAGAAACGCTGGTGCCATATCGATCAGCCAGAAATCATCCCCGTTCTGCATAATATCTACAGACCACTGCCCGGTCAACTCATTGTCAAGAAAAACGATATTCCGTGCGTGCTCGCACACAATATCCTTATTTTTCTCGTACCTTTGCATCAATTTATCTTCGTTGACGGAATACGTGCAGTAGTCATGGTATGCATCCGGATCACCTGGGCGAGACTTCTCGCTGAAGTGTTTCTTCATAACGTCCGGATCCCAGTACGGATGGATGCCAAGAACTTCTTTTGTGTCAAAATCCACAAACACCCGGTATTCCGTATGGAGCGGAAGACCATGGTAAATCGTCAGATTGTCTTCCTTATCCGGAATGAATTCCCGAACTACCCATTCGTTTGTTGTGGCAACCCCGTAGGACATAAATCCAAGATTTCTTGACATGTTGTGGACGAACAGGAAGTATTCTCCCATTTCGCGAATTTCCTTCGGGTCATGCACGCGTGCATTGCGGAAATCGAACTTTGAAGAGAAGACCCCTGTTTTGATAAAGTAGTCCGCGTCTGTACGTAAGCGAAATGCTCTCATGCAGAGCTCATTAACAATATCCAGTGTTGCGCGGGTAAGCGTTGAGTACTCTGCAAACGTAAGCTGTAATACCGGAAGAGGCACTTTCATAATCTTCGTATTCGGGATTTTGAAAAATCCATCATAGTCTACCACCGGTGCAATCTTTGGCAGCCAATATCCCATTGACACTTGATTTTCCCCGATAATCCGGTAGGAAATCTCATCAAGATCAAGAAGGTCAAGACCTTCCCGGAACATGGAATAAGCCATCATTCGCTCGTCTTCTGAAAGATCCTCATTTATCGCCTTACTGTACCAGTACAACAGCTGTTGGGATGTTGGTATTTCATCAACGCCAGTTCGCAAAATGATATCCCCGGCAAGCTGCGGGCGATTTTCCCTCGGAATCGCATTCAGAGTTTCAGTAGTAACCGAAGTACCCGATTTGTCTTCAAAAGAAGCGTTTAGTTCAAAAGGCTCCCTTCCGATTTTCTTGTATTCCCAAACCTTGGTCTGAGCCAGCAACTCTTTTACAATTTTACACATAAGAGAATTCAAATCTGGCTGATTTTCTACATAATCTTCATTTTTCTCATGCATCTGCTTAGCGCTAACTCCAAACATCCTGCTTTCATCCGGATTGTTAAGAACCTCTCTTTTGTATGCGCGTTCAAATGCATCCAGCGCCTCCGGGGTTGTCTTTAACAACCGCACGACTTCTTCCCTGGACAGTTCCATCTCCGATGATACTTTCTTTCCGATTAATCCTGCCAGTACATTTTTAATTAAATTTTCTTTTTTTTCCATCTCATTTTCTCCCTTCAGTAATGAATTTTGTTTTACATCAGTAATATGAAACACAAAAAAAAGACACAGCCGAAGCTGTGTCTTAAGAGAATGAATCCATTACTTAAATTCGATGTACTCATCCTCGGTTTCCTTAAACTCATTGATGAGTTCAAGAAGCTTTTCCTCTGTGACAACTTCACAGTCGCCACAGCTATACCCTGATTCATAGCAACAATCATCACCTTCGTAGTGATCATTAAAGCTGCCGCATACCGGACAATACGGAAGATCTGCTGTAGTTCCGTAAGAAACCTCCCAGTTTCCGTCTTCCAGTCGGGTATAGTCGGTCCAGAATCCATAGCAACCACCGTTACATGATTTCTCAGCCTCGTACTGCGTATAGTCGCAAAAACGCACTTTATTAATACCTTTTAATTCTTCTTTTTCCATAATTTCTTTCTCCCTTCGATATGTGAAAATTCGTTTACATTACAAATATGAAATAAAAAAAGTTTTCTGATCAATGCACCTTTTTTATTTTATCATCAATCATTATGTTCCTGCAATGCTCAAATACACTTTTACTTCCACACTCTCCTAATCAAAAAAAGAAGAACCCAAAAGGTCCTTCTTTCATTTTCTTATTTCTGTGTAGTTCCTTTTAACCGTATTGTCGTCTGCGGAACCTGGTCATCCTCTTTCTGTAAGCACTTACGGTGCCGCACGGACTCTTTGAACGGAACCAGTTTTCCGTTTTTCATGCGACGCACACCGCCACGGGCAGTCCACACAGCCGTTTTGTAATGGATTACAGAATCCGCAGATGGAAGTCGCGGCGGTTTTGGGGAAGTCATCTTAATGCCACCAACAGTACGAACAATCTTTTTGACACGAACAAAGCCGCAAGCTTGCGACTTTAGTCGTGAGTAAGGCGCCATTTTCTACGTTAAAAGTACAAGTTTTATTGAAAATAGTTATAACATATGGTATACTTTATGTATGAATAAAGATACTATATTTTCAATCAATTCAGATGTTACATATGGTAGGGGTTATGCATATTCTCTGCAGTACCATATCGTTTTTGTGACAAAATACCGGAAGCCTATTTTAACCGGGCAGATTGAAGCTGATGTTAAAAAACATCTGCTTACTACACTGCAGTCTCTGGATATGGAACTGATCGCCATGGAATCCATGCCTGACCACGTACATATGCTTGTCAGCTGTAAACCACAGTTAAGACTTTCAGACGCAGTAAAAGTTTTAAAAGGCAACACCGCCAGATGGCTGTTCCTTTCACACCCTGAGATCAAGAAATCATTATGTGGCGGACACTTATGGAACCCTTCCTATTTTGTTGCTACCGTAAGTGAACGGAGTTTTGACCAGGTGAAAGCGTATATCGAGTCCCAGAAGAAAAAATAATCATACAGGAGGTGTTTATGGTAATCCACACAATGTATAAGCGGAAAATTAAACATTACAACCACATCTTTAATGATACTGTCCGTTTGTACCGTGGAGCTGTGGATTACCTTATCACTGTATGCATGGACCACTGGACAGAGATTGCTGCCATACCGAAGGAACTGGAAAGAAAAACGTACGTGGAATCCATGATCCATAAGACGAAGGATAATCCAGTTGTCCCTTATGACTTTGATGACAGGTTTTATAAGTTCCCTTCCTATCTGCGCCGCAGCGCCATTGCCACTGCAATCGGGAAAGTATCTTCCTATAAAAGCGGCCTTGCAGCATGGGAATCTTCTGATACGGAGGACCGCGGTCTGACACCGGGGCTTCCAAGAGCAGGATTTTCGTTCCCATGCATGTACCGGAAAGTCATGTATGAACAAACCGGTGATTATATGGCGCAGATAAAAGTCTGGATGCACAACACATGGGACTGGCTTGCTGTCAGCATCCGCAAATCCGATGTGGATTACG
>OCGZ01000063.1_pt1 | contig 129163 bp, 121 predicted proteins | sample 1538711 | NCBI WGS metagenome assembly OCGZ01 (sample SAMN04571720, study PRJEB22368) | human gut metagenome | biome: human gut; material: stool | host: Homo sapiens | place: Luxembourg | collected 2012-08-17
TGAAGTAGGAATGAAACATAAAGGTTTATAACTTTTTATAAGTTTTCAGTAACGGGAGAAAGTGACATGATTTATTTTGATAATGCAGCGACAACCTGCGTATTTCCAGAAGTTGTAGAAGCAATGCAGGATGCAATGCAGGTCACATATGGGAATCCATCTGCAAAACATATGAAAGGTATTGAAGCAGAGAATAAAGTAAAAGCTGCACAAGAATTAATTGCGAAGACATTAAGAGCAAAACCCAAAGAAATCTTATTTACATCTGGGGGAACAGAATCAAACAATACAGCGATCATTGGAACAGCAATGGCAAATCGCCGCAAAGGAAAGCACATTATTACGACAAAGGTAGAACATGCTTCTGTATATGAACCAATGTATCATCTGGAAGAAGAAGGATATGAAGTGACATATCTTGATGTAGATTCAGAAGGAATCGTAGATCTTGATCAGTTAGAAGAAAGTATCCGAGAAGATACGATCCTTGTATCCTGCATGATGGTAAATAACGAGATTGGAGTCATTGAACCAATTGAAGAGATCGCAAAGATCATCAAAGCAAAGAATCCGAATACGATTTTCCATGTCGATGCGATTCAGGCATATGGAAAACTTCCGATCGTTCCAAAGAATATGGGAATTGACTTATTATCCACAAGTGGTCATAAGATCCATGGACCAAAAGGGATCGGATTTTTATATATCAAGGAAGGAACGAAAATCTCTCCGATCATTTTCGGAGGCGGACAGCAGAAAGGAATGCGTTCTGGAACGGAAAATGTACCAGGAATCGTAGGATTAGCTGTCGCATGTGAAAAGATGATCGGTAAAAACTACGAAAATGCTGAGAAGATCCGTGAAGTCAAAGAATATTTTCAGGAAAGGATCAAAGAGATTGAGGATATCAAAGACAATTCTGGAAAAGCACCACACGTGGCAAGTATTAGCTTTAAGAAGTTAAGAAGTGAAGTACTGTTACATGCCTTGGAAGACAGAGAAATCTATGTATCTTCAGGATCCGCATGTTCATCGAACAAAAAACAGGCAGTCAGTGGAACATTAAATGCGATCGCATTAAGTGATGAATTTAAAGATGGAACACTTCGTTTCAGTTTCTCAATTGAGAATACAAAAGAAGAAGTTGATGAAACGATCAAAGCATTAAAAGAATTAGTACCAATGCTTCGAAGATTTGTAAGAAAATAAAGACCACAAGAAAAGAAACAGTAAGAAAATAAAGGAGAATACTATGAAAGTAACCGCATTTTTGATCAAATACGGTGAGATTGCCATCAAAGGTAAGAACCGTTATATGTTTGAAGACGCATTAATGAAACAGATCCGCCATGCAATGGCACCCGTTGGGGATTTTAAAGTAAGAAAAGAATCTGGACGTATGTTTGTCGAAGCACAGGATGAGTTCGATTATGATGAAGCTGTGGAAGCACTGCAGAGAGTCTTTGGAATCGTTGGAATCTGTCCAATGGTCATCGAAGAAAACAAAGATATGGAACATTTGACAGAGACAGTTATCAAATTTATTGATGAACAGTATCCAGTCAAGGATTTTACATTCAAGGTTCATGCAAGAAGAGGAGATAAACAGTTCCCTCTTGATTCCATGGCGATCAATATGGAAATCGGTGGGCAGTTACTAGATGCATTTGAAGGGATCAAAGTAGATGTGCACCATCCACAGGTAATGGTGAATATCGAAGTGAGAAAATATATCTATATCTATTCTCAGGAAATCAAAGGACCAGGTGGAATGCCAGTCGGAACCAATGGAAAAGCGATGCTTTTATTATCCGGAGGAATCGACAGTCCAGTTGCAGGATATATGATCGCAAAACGTGGAGTACACATCGATGCAACATATTTCCATGCACCACCATACACAAGCGAAAGAGCAAAACAGAAGGTTATAGATCTTGCGAAGATCGTTGCAAAATATGCAGGACCGATCAATTTACATGTTGTAAACTTTACAGACATTCAGTTAGCGATCTATGAGAAATGCCCTCATGAAGAATTAACGATCATTATGAGAAGATATATGATGAAGATCGCGGAACATTTTGCAAATGAAGGTGGAAGCCTTGCACTGATCACTGGTGAAAGTATCGGACAGGTAGCAAGCCAGACGATCCATAACCTTGCAATCACAAATGAAGTATGTAATATGCCAGTATTCAGACCATGTATCGGTATGGATAAACAGGAGATCGTAGATATTGCAGAGAAGATCGGAACATTTGAGACATCCATTCAGCCATTTGAAGACTGCTGTACGATCTTTGTTGCAAAACATCCAGTTACAAAAGGTAATTTAAAGAGAATTAAGAAATCAGAAGAACATCTGGAAGATGTGATTGATGATTTAATGAAAGAAGCCATTGATTCTACAGAGATCATTCATGTAAAATAAATGGCTGAAGCTGAGACAGTATAACAGAAGCCTCATCAGAATCAAACGAAAGCTCTAAAGGCTTCGAAAGATCGAGGCTTAGCATACTCATCAGTGATCTGGCATCCACGACATAGTCATTGGCAACGATCTCAAACGTGCCAGAGTGCTTGTCAAGGATGTCGACAAACGAGTATAGGTCTTTGATGGAATTTAGTTTGATCAATGCATCATACATGGGATAATACTCCTTCCAATTAACAAGGATAGTGTACTCGTATTTGTCATAAAAGTCAACAAGAAAGGAATCGTATGAATTTACAAGGAAAAAGAGCGGCCATTGTAACTCTTGGCTGCAAAGTAAATCAATATGAAACGGATGCCATGTATGGAATGCTTAAGGAAGCAGGCGTTACGATGGTCGATCCGAAAGAAGCAGCAGATATCTACATTGTGAATACATGTTCTGTGACAAATATGGCAGAACGTAAATCAAGACAGATGCTTCACCGTGCAAAGAAGAAGAATCCAGATGTTGTTGTAGTAGCAGTTGGATGTTATGCTCAAGTTGGAAAAGAAGAATTATCAAAAGATACAAATATTGATCTGATCATTGGGAATAATAAAAAGAAAGACTTAATCCATATTTTAGAAGAGCATATGGGAGAGAAGGAATCAGCCGCAGAATCGATCGAGGTTATTGATATTGCGCATGATCAGGAATATGAATCTTTGCATGTGGAACAATTAAAAGAACATACCAGAGCGTATATTAAAGTACAAGATGGATGCAATCAGTTTTGTTCTTACTGCATTATCCCTTATGCAAGAGGAAGAGTCAGAAGCCGTAAGATGGAAGAAGTGTTAGAAGAGATCACGAATCTGACAAAACATGGATGTCAGGAATTTGTGATCACAGGAATTCATGTTACATCGTATGGAAAAGATTTGGGAGATGTTACGCTGATCGATCTGTTAGAAGAGATCGCCAAGATCCCGGAAGTTAAGAGAATCCGTTTGGGATCTCTGGAACCTGGATTTATCACAAAGGATACATTGGACCGCCTTTCTAAGATGGAAAGTTTTTGCCCACATTTCCATCTGTCCCTGCAGAGTGGATGTGATTCTGTCTTAAAACGAATGAACCGTAAGTATACAACACAAGATATCAGAGAGAAATGTAAGGCAATTCGTGAACATTTCCAATATCCAGCATTGACAACAGATATTATCGTAGGTTTTCCAGGAGAGACAGAAGAAGAATTTGAAGAGACAAGAAAATTTTTAGAAGAGATCGATCTCTATGAAATGCATGTGTTCAAATATTCCATTCGAAAGGGAACGAAGGCAGCAGATATGAAGCCACAGATCAATGATCAGATTAAGGCAAAACGAAGTAATGTCTTATTAGAAATGTCAAAACAACACCAGAAGGAATTTGAGACAAAACAGTTAGGGATGGTCAAAGAAGTACTGATCGAAGAAAAGATGCATGGAAAAGATCATTATTATACAGGGCATACAAAGGAGTATATAAAAGTTGCACTTTACAGTGAAGAACCATTGGAAAATAAGATCGTGAAAGTAAAGCTAAGACAGATCTTAGATGATGGATATGTATTGGCAGAGTGTTAAACAGATGTGAAATTTTATGATTTCCATTGCTATTTCATACATTTTATATTAAAATGGTTAATAAATGAAAGGGACGTGATAATTATGGATAATAATCAAACACAACATTTTTCCGTTGTTAGAGAGGAACTGGATGTACACATGATCTTAGAGCGTGTATATGAGGCACTGCAGGAGAAAGGATATAACCCTGTCAATCAGATGGTAGGATATATTATGTCTGGAGATCCAACATACATTACCAGTCACAACAATGCAAGAAGCATCATCAATAAAGTCGAGCGTGACGATATCATTGAAGCACTGCTTGAGAACTATATTGAGACAAGATTAAAGTAGAGACCGTGGTATTATGAGAAGGATATTAGGGTTAGATTATGGGACGAAGACAGTCGGAGTGGCGTTAAGTGATGAGCTTCATATTACAGCACAGCCATTAGAGACGATCACAAGGAAAGATGCGAATAAGTTAAGAAAGACTTACGCAAGGATCGAAGAACTTGTGAAAGAATATGATGTTGAGAAGATTGTTTTAGGTCTCCCAAAGAATATGAATAATACAGTAGGTGAGCGCGGAGAAGATACTTTATCTTTCCGCGATGCCTTAGTGCGTCGTACAGGATTAGAAGTGATCTTGTGGGATGAGCGACTGACAACAGTAGCATCAGAGAAAGTTCTGATGGAAAGCGGTGTAAGACGCGAAAACAGAAAGAAAGTGATCGACCAGATCGCGGCGTCTATGATTTTACAGGGATATTTAGATTCCCTATAGGAGGAACAGACAATGAGCAAGAAAGACAGCAAGATTCTTTTTCTGGATGACGATGGCCAGGAAATCGAATTTAATGTCATAGAACAGACAACGATCGCAGGTCAGACTTACCTTTTGGTAGAAGACTGCGAAGCATCGAGTGAAGATGAGAGCGTTGTATTGATCATGAAAGAAGTGCAGTTAGAGGATGACTATGTATCCTATGAGATCGTTGAGGACGATAAAGAACTGGATATGATCTCAGATATTTTTAACGCACTGTTAGATGGACTTGAAGTGAGTTTATAAAATATATAAGAGTGTTTAAAACAATGGATTGTCAGACCTACGTAGATATGGAGGAAGAAAGTTGAAAGACAATCAAGTAAGACAGCAGGCAAGACCAAAACGAAATAATTATTATGCAAATGATAACAAGAAATCATACAATAAGAATAATTATCAGGCAAGGGGAAGAAGACCAATGCCTAGAAGAAAGCCTAGCTCAGTAAAGATCATTCCACTTGGCGGACTCGGCCAGATCGGAATGAACATCACAGCATTTGAATGCAATAACCAGATTTTGATCGTGGACTGTGGACTTGCGTTCCCAGATGAGGATATGTTAGGAATTGATTTAGTTATTCCAGATATCACATATTTAAAGGACAATGCAAGCAAGATTCGTGGACTGGTTATCACTCATGGTCATGAGGACCATATTGGAGCGATTCCTTATTTCGAGAAGGAATTGAACGTACCGATCTATGCGACAAAACTTACCATGGCATTGATCGAGAACAAATTAAAAGAGCACGGTATTTTAAATAACGTGGAGCGCCATGTTGTGACACATGGTGACAAAGTAAAACTTGGAATCTTTAATGTAGAATTTATTAAGACAAATCACAGTATTGCAGATGCAGCAGCACTTGCGATCACAACACCAGCAGGTGTGATCGTGCATACAGGTGACTTTAAGATCGACCATACGCCATTATTTGGGGAAGCGATCGATCTTGCAAGATTTGCAGAACTTGGAAGTAAGGGAGTTCTGGCATTGATGGCAGATAGTACGAATGTAGAACGACAAGGCTATACACCATCAGAGAAGAATGTAGGAAAACGTCTGGACAATCTGTTCGCAGAACATTTAAAAGGACGTATGATCATTGCAACATTTGCATCGAACGTGGACCGTGTACAGCATATCATCAATTCTGCACATAAGTACGGAAGAAAAGTTGCAGTAGAAGGACGAAGCATGGTAAATATCATTGCGACAGCGTCCGAATTAGGATACATCAAGATTCCAAAGAACACATTAATAGAAACTGATCAGATTAAGAATTATCCTGACGATCAGATTGTTTTAATCACAACGGGAAGCCAGGGAGAGACAATGGCAGCATTATCCCGTATGGCAAACTCAACTCACAGAAAAGTATCCATCGTACCAAGTGATACGATCATATTCAGCTCAAGTCCAATTCCAGGAAATGAGAAGAACATCTCAAAGATCATGAATGAGCTGGCATTAAAAGGTGCACAGATCGTATTTGAAGATACACATGTTTCCGGTCATGCATGCCGTGAAGAATTAAGACTTATTTATGCACTGACGAAGCCGAAGTATGCAATCCCTGTTCATGGAGAATACCGTCATCTGATGCGTCATCGTGAACTTGCCATCGAGATGGGAATTCCAAAGGAGAATGCATTTGTATTGGCAGAAGGTGATGTTCTGGAGCTCAATAAGAGACAAGGAAAGATCGCTGGAAAAGTACAGGCAGGAGGAATCCTTGTTGATGGACTTGGTGTCGGAGATGTTGGTAATATCGTATTGAATGACCGTAAGTTACTGTCTCAGAATGGATTGATCATTGCAACAGTTACTCTGCAGAAACATGGCAATATGATTCTGGCAGGTCCAGATATCGTATCTCGTGGGTTTGTATATGTCAGAGAATCAGAATCTTTGATGGAAGGTGCAAGAGATGTTGCAAGAGATGCGGTAGAGGAATGCTTAGAACGTAATATCACAGACTGGGCAAGGATCAAGACGAAGATCAAAGACGAGCTTAGTAATTACATTTGGAAGAAGACAAAGCGTAATCCAATGATCCTGCCGATCATTACAGAGGTTTAAGATGAGTCTTTCAGAAGAGAAGAAGTTTTTTCATTCCGAAGGATGGCAACTGTTTTTTAGGACATTAAGCAGAGTATTTTTAATCTGTGCGATCTTCTGTATTTTCTATGGGGCGTATTTTGTGGCAGAACAGACATTTTCGAATCAGCCATATAATGCACAAAGCCATAAGAAAGTAACGGTCATTGTTACACAGAATGAGTCAGATGAGAAAGTTGCCGAAACCCTTGTTTCAAAGAAGCTGATCTATGGAAAGACTAGATTTGTGATCCGCAAATATTTCTCAAAATACAAAGATAAGTCATTTATTTCAGGGACATATGAATTTACACAGTCTCAGGGAATGGATGACATTATGGGTATTTTATGCGGAGATCATGTATCAGAGGAGATCATACAATGATAGTGGATTTAAATATCACAGAATATATCCGCTCATTGATGAAAGAAGAGAAGAACGATTTAAGCCATATTGAATCAGAGGCCAGAGTCAATCATGTTCCGATCGTCAAACCAGAGACGAAGGAACTCTTAAGGACTCTGGTCCTTTTAAAGAAGCCGATGAAGATCTTAGAAGTCGGAGCAGCAGTGGGATTTTCTTCTCTTTATATGAACAGTTACCAGCCGGAAGGCGGAACGATCATCACGATTGAGCGAAATGAAAAAAGAATCAAGAAAGCAAAAGAGAACATCAAAAATCAGGGAAAAGAAGAACAGATCACCTTACTAGAAGGAGATGCGATTGAGATCTTAAAAGGACTTGATGGAAGTTTTGACCTTATTTTTGTAGATGCAGCCAAGGGACAGTATATTCATTTCCTTGATGATGTACTAAGACTTCTGGCACCAGAAGGTGTGCTGGTTTCAGATAACGTACTTCAAGACGGAGACGTTGCCAAATCACGTTATGCGATCGAGCGAAGAGACCGCACCATTCATAAACGAATGAGAGACTATTTATATACGATCAAGAATCACCCACAGTTAGAGACAACGATCCTTCCGGTAGGTGATGGCGTAGCAATCAGTATCAAGATGGGAGAAAGTAATGAGAGACGTTGAATTATTAATTCCGGCAAGTAACTTGGAAGTATTAAAAGTTGCTGTGTTATATGGAGCAGATGCCGTTTATATCGGTGGAGAGATGTATGGACTACGTGCCAAAGCAAAGAATTTTTCCATGGAAGATGTTAAAGAAGGAATTGAATTTGCACATAAACACGGAGTGAAAGTTTATATCACTGCTAATATCGTGGCACACAACGAAGATTTAGAAGGAATCCGCAAATATTTTGAAGAATTAAAAGAGATCAAACCAGATGCACTGATCATCTCAGATCCTGGAGTTTTTATGATCGCAAAAGAAGTTTGTCCAGATATTGACCGCCACATCAGTACACAGGCAAACAGTACCAACTATGCAACATACAAGTTCTGGTATGATCAGGGAGCGAGCCGTGTCGTATCTGCAAGAGAATTATCTCTGGAAGAGATCAAAGATATTCGTGCTCATATCCCAGATGATATGGAAATCGAATCATTTATTCATGGTGCTATGTGTATCTCTCATTCCGGAAGATGCCTGTTAAGTAACTACTTCACAGGAAGAAATGCAAACAGCGGAGAATGCACACATCCTTGCAGATGGAAATACTCTGTGATGGAACAGACAAGACCAGGAGAATATATGCCAGTGTATGAAAATGAACGTGGAACATATATTTTCAACTCCAAAGACTTGAATATGATCGAATATATCGATCAGATCTTAGATGCGGGAATCGACAGCTTGAAGATCGAAGGACGTATGAAGACAGCTCTTTATGTAGCAACGGTTGCAAGAACTTACAGAAAAGCGATCGATGACTGCAAGGAATCCGTAGAAAAATACAGAGCAAATATGGATTACTACAAAGAAGAGATCGCAAAATGCACATACCGTCAGTTTACAACAGGATTTTATTTTGGAAAGACAGACGAAACTTCTCAGATATATGACAGCAATACGTATATTAAGAACTGCACATACATCGGAATCGTTCAGGGACATAATGACAAAGGATATGCACTCTTAGAACAGAAGAATAAATTCTCTGTCGGAGAGACGATCGAAGTTATGATCCCAGACGGAACAAACAAAGAAGTTATAGTGAAAGCGATCGAAGATGAAGACGGAAGACCAATGGAATCCGCCCCACATCCAAAACAGATGATCTATGTTGATTTTGGAGAAGAGATTAAAGAAGGATATCTGCTTCGAAGAAGAGAAGAAGTCGAAGAAGAGAATTAAGATAAGATCGGCAAAAACTTCAGAATAGAAATGGAAAAGCACTTTTCTAAGCAAAGTATCATAGTATGATAAAAAGGCTTAGAAGGGTGCTTTTCTTTTGCAAGAGTTTTTACAACCTTTATTACCAGAGGAAGAACGTCATTATCTGATCCTAAGCCGCCAGGGAGACATGAATGCGAGAAATCTGTTAGTGGAACACAACCTTCGTTTGGTTGCACATATCGTAAAGAAATATCATAATCTGGACAGGGAAAAAGAAGATATGATCTCGATCGGTGTGATCGGGCTGATCAAAGCGATCAATACGTATGATATCAGCAAAGGCCACCGGCTTGTCACGTATGCTGCAAGATGCATTGAAAATGAATTATTGATGATGCTTCGTCAGGAAAAGAAAACATCAAAGAACACATCCCTTTATGAGCCAATCGGGATAGATAAAGAAGGAAACGAGATCCATCTGTTAGATATTCTAGGAACACAGGAAACGGATTTGATCAAAAAGATTGAGCAGAAAGAAAATATCAAAAGAATCTATGAAGAATTAGAGAAAATGGAGATGAATAAGGAGAAGAAAACACTGATCATGCGTTATGGACTTTATGGAAGAGAACCAATGACACAAAAAGAAGTAGCAAAAAACCTTCATATTTCAAGATCCTATGTAAGCAGGATTGAAAAGAAAGCACTGATGTTATTAAAAAGTAAAATAAAGACATAACACACTTATATCTTAGATATTAAGAGAAAATGGTAGTTTTTCTTTTATTAATTTAATAAAGTGAAAAAATCTTCACTATACAAAGAAAATAATCATAAAAATCTTCGAAAACAAAGATGCCATATCAAAAAGTGAAAAATTTTTCATATCATTTCACCCACAAAACAGGTAATATAATTGCATACAAAACACACGGACCGATAAGGAGGATAAAAATATGGACGCAATGAAAATCGCAAATAGTATTCCAATGTGGCTTGCCTGTGCACTTCCAGTGGCATTTGTCATCTTACAGGCAGTCTTATTCGCAAGGGGTGCTTACAAATCAGGAAAGAAACTAGGACTTAACGATAAACAGATGAAAAAAGCAATGAAAAGCAGTGCGGTAACATCGATCGGACCATCCATCGTTGTATTAAGTGCGATGCTTTCTCTGTTAGTATCTGTAGGGGGACCAATCGGATGGATGAGATTATCTATGATAGGTTCCGTTATGTTTGAATCTATCGCAGCAGGACTTGGAACATCCGCTGTCGGGGTACAGCTTGGAACGGACACATTAACACCAGAAGCTTTAGGAATGGCAGTCTGGACCATGATCCTTTGCTCTATCGGATGGGCGTTATTCGCAACATTCTCTGCAAATAAGATGGATAAGATCGAAAAGAAAGTTTCCAGAGGAAATACAGGAACACTGACAACGATTGCTTCTTGTGCGATCATCGGTGTATTCTCAGCAATGTGCGCAAGCCATTTATCCAAACCATTTTATTCTATGATGATGAAAGCAGACCAGATCACAATGAGCGGAGCATGGAAGAATGCCTTAGCATGTGTGCTCGGAGCCGTGATCATGTTTGTACTTACCAAAGTTGCAAATAAAAAAGAGATCGGATGGTTAAAAGAATGGTCCCTGACGATCACAATTCTTGGAGCCATGATCATTACAGCATTAGTTTAAGCAGGAGGAAGATACGATGAACAATCAGGATTATTATAATAAAGAATATGTACCACAAGTCAATAAGATCGGTAAGATCACAGGATACCTTGGAGTTCTTCTTTCCTTTACTCCAGCACTTGTATTAGCTGTTGTCTATGGAATCTTACCAAAACCAGCTGCATTATTAACCGCATTTATCAGCGGAGCCAGTGCCTTTGGAGTGTTATGGTTTGTAGAACCGATCTCTTACTTTCCAGTCGTCGGAGCTGCTGGAACTTATATGGCATTCTTATCAGGAAATATCTCTAACATGAGAATCCCATGTGCAAGTATGGCACAGGTGGCAGCAGATGTAGAACCAGGAACAGAAAAAGGATCTGTTGTTGCAACCCTTGGAATGGCAGTATCTATCGTGATCAACGTATCTGTTCTTACAATTGGAGCAATTCTTGGAACTTCTGTATTATCCATGCTTCCAGATACGATCAAAGCCGCATTAAACTACTTGCTGCCAGCTTTATTTGGAGCTTTATTAGTACAATTTGGAATGAAAATGAAAAAACACAGCGTCATCATGGTTGTATTTGCAATCATCTTATATTTTATGATCGGAATGGGATACTTTAACTGGTTGCCAGGGGCATCCAACTGGCTTGGAACCTTAGGATGTGTCTTCGTAAGTATTGCTGTTGGAATGGCGACATTAAAGAATACAACAAAGGAATAGAAAGCAGGGGATAAAATGATCAAACAGGACGTTTATGATGAAGTGCAAGGGTTAGAGCCGTTGTGTCAGGAAATCTGTCATACTTTATGGAATCACCCAGAATTATCTGGAAATGAAAGAGAATCTGCCAATTTCTTAAGAAAAATCTTGAGTGAAGAAGGATTCACGATTGAGAACAATGAACATTTAGAACATGCGTTTATTGCAGAATACGGAAAAGGGAAACCAGTTATCGCAATTCTTGGAGAATACGATGCACTTCCTGGATTATCACAAAAAGCAGATATTAAAAAAGAAATGGTATCCGAAGATGGTGTCGGACACGGATGTGGACACCATATGTTAGGTGCCGCAGCTACAACTGCAGCCATTGCGATCAAACGTTTCTTAGAAAAAGGGAAACAAAAAGGAACAGTCAGATTCTATGGATGCCCAGAAGAAGAACTGTTAAGTGGAAAGGTAAAGATGGCATATCATCATATGTTTGATGGATGTGATGCAGCAGTGAGCTGGCATCCATCTGATACAAACATGGCACATGATCAAGCATATCTTGCGAATGCATCTGCACATTTTTATTTCCATGGAGTATCATCACATGCAGCATTTGCTCCGGAACAGGGAAGAAGTGCTTTAGACGCCGTGGAATTAATGAGTGTTGGAGCAAACTATTTAAGAGAACATGTCATTGACCGCACAAGAATTCATTATTCTACAGACAGCGGTGGATTTGCACCCAATATTGTGCCAGACCAAGCAAGTGCATGGTATTTTGTCAGAGCACCACATATGAAGGATGTCAAAAGCACAATGGAACGCTTAAAGAAAGTAGCCCAAGGTGCAGCGATGATGACAGAGACGACAGTGGATATTGAAATGGGATGTGGATGCTGTGAGTTATCCACAAACGAAGCATTTGCAGACCTTGCATATGCGAACCTGATTGAAGCAGATGGACCCAAATACACAAAAGAAGAACTACGATTTGCAAAAGAGTTGCAGAAAACCGTGGAACAAGGTATCATAGAGAAAGGAAAAAATCTTCACCAAGTTTATGATGAAGCAATGATCTTAGGTGTTTCACCAAGAGATAAATGGAAAGAAGCAGAACTAAGTGCATCTTCTGATACAGGAGATGTCAGCAGGATTATGCCAACCTGTCTGTTTACGACAGCATGCTGGCCAATTGGATGCTCTCCACATACATGGCAGGCAACCGCAAGCGGAGGGACTTCCATCGGAGATAAAGGAGCCTTATATGCATCTAAAGTGGCAGCAGGAATCGTATATGATCTCTTTACAAAACCACAGGTCTTAGCGAAGATTACAAAAGAATTTAGGGAACGAAATAAAGAACCATACACACCGATGTATGAAGAATGATCGATATGCAAAGAAGCATCCGGTTCCTATGAGCAGTAGGAATCGGATTTTTTCTTATATATATGGATGTTTGATAGAAGATGAATGATTTATAGAAAAAACACGATAAAAATGGAGGAAATAAAGAATGGGAATCGCTGTCAAGGAACTACTGACACTAGAATACTTTAAAGACTATCACGTGATCGCAGGGAAATCAGGCTTACACAAAGAGATTCAGGGAACAACCCTCCTTGAAGCACCCGATGCCCTGCGCTGGGCAAAAGGAAAAGAGCTGGTCCTTTCCTCAGGATATGTATTAGCTCAGGAACCAGACTGCCTCGAAGAAGCATTTAAGTCAGGAAGCATGCAGGGAACCTCTGCCATGATGATCAAACGAGGCCGCTATCTTGACGAGATACCACAGCGATTAATAGATTTGTTTGACCAATACGAGATTCCACTGATCAGTATGCCATTTTCTGTTCCATGGATGGAATTGATGAGTCAGATCAATACCGCAGTGATGAACCGAACGATCCGAAGATTCAAAGTCCACAGCAATAATCATCTGCAAGTATCGGATCAATCCTACAAAGTCCAGAAGATCAATAAGATTCTAAGAGCCGTAGAAGTCGAGATGAAATTTCCGGCATTTATCTATGATCTTGCTGAAGAAAAAAGCTACTACAGTTCCCCGGATTTTAAACGAATCACAGAATCCTTCGGATTATCCGAAAGCGATTATTGGGAACCATCAATGCCCTATACGAAACATACCTTATGCGATTACATCAATATGGCAAGGATCCGCCTGATCAATCCTGGCAATTTAGAAGGACCACGTGTCAGCTGGATCATTATTCCGATCGTCATGGAAGATATCGTACAGGCATATTTTGTCGTAATGGAATCCAGAGAATTTATCGATTACTACGATGAATTTGCCATCCGTATCGCGTTTTTAACATTGCAAGGAGTCTATGAACAGATTATGATCGCAGAAAATATGGGAAATATCGGATTTGAGAACTTCATTCATTTAGCCCTCGATTACACAGAAAAAGATGCCAAGAAACTTTTTTATCAGGCAAATATCCAAGGAATTTCCGTAAATACAGCTTATCAATACATTGTATTTCACCAATGCAATGAAGGATACAACGCACGAAATGAAAGAAACACATTTTTGGAAGCCTTCCAGCAAAGCAAGTTAGGGAAGATCGGAAAGATTGCCTTTCTGGATGAAAATGATGGCTTGATCTTATTAGAAGCAGAAAAGATCCACAACAGCATACCCTGGACCAAAGACACAACAACGGAATTATTAAAAGAATTCCAGAGATACATCGGATTAAAATTTGCCGATATGAGACTGGAATTTGGAATCTGTCAGGAAGAAAAGACACTGTTAGAAGTCAGAGAATGTGTCAAGAAATGCCAGAAAGTATTAAAGATGGGAAGCATTATCTTCCCTGAAAAGGATATCTGGGAATACGAAATGTTAGGACCATTAACATGGATTGAGATTCCTGAGAATGAGTTAAAAGAAATGTTAAGGAAATATCGGGAGATGATGGAAGAAGAGAAGAATATTGAGTTGTTAAAGACATTAAAGATTTATCTGGAAAATAATATGAACTACAGCGTGACCGCGGAGAAGATGTATGTGCATATTAATACGATAAGAAAGAGAATTGATAAAGTGAATGATCTGGTAAAGATTGATTGGGAGGATCATGTGGATCGATTGAAGATGGAGATTTTATTGCAGTTTTTGGGATTGTAGGAGTGAAAATATTAATTTTTGTTGAGGAAGTATCGCACTTGCGATATAATAAAAATAAGAGGAAATAAAAATGGAGATGCACGCTTATTCTGAGGACTATTTGCTAACAGCACAAAGAATTCTAGGAGATATGTTAGACTATGCAGTAAATGAATATGAATTTGACCCAGACGAGTTTTATAAAATGTTTTTAGTATCCGATGTATCCAGACAATTTCAAGAAGGAAATCCAACATATATAGCAGGAAAAAATGGCTGTGAAATAGTAAAAGAAGTAATAAGATCAGCAGGACTTATAATGGAAGAAATTCCAGATGAAATGTATTTGGACAAATCACCAGAATATTGGGTTGGCTGGGCATTGGCGTACTATCAATGGTATACAGCAAGACCGTTTATGAAGATATACAAAGTAGTAACGATAGAAGATCTTCTAAAAATGTATTCCGTATATCATGAAATGGATATTATGAAATTCGTAGAAGCAATCAATGAAAAATGGGATCAATATTATACAGAAACAAATTTAAAATGTTTACGTAAAATTGCAGGATTGTCACAAAGAGAACTTGCAGATTTGTCCGGTGTTGCACTGAGACAGATTCAATTATTTGAGCAAAAAAAACGAAATATTAATCACACAAGAGCGATTGATGTATTGAAGATTGGGAAAGTTTTAGGATGTAAATCGGAAGACTTGTTAGAGATATAAAGTAAAAAGGGTAGATGTCATTTTGGCATCTATCTTTTTTATTGATATAATTAGCAAATCAATAAAGTTATACGAACGACTAAAAAATAAGTTGAATGGATGATTAAAATATGTTAATATAAAAATAACTAAAAAAGTTATTTAAAGAGGTGGAGAATATGGAAAAATTAACAAATTTAGAAGAAATGATCATGAAATGTATTTGGGATTACGGAGAAGAGATTCCATTTTTACAAATTGGAAAAGAGTTAAAAGAACGGTATGGCAAGGAATACAAGAGAACAAGTATACGAACTTATCTATTCCGTTTAGAAGATAAAGAATATTTGAAAGTAGATAAAAGAGGAAGAAATGCCTATGTTTATCCGATTATTTCGGAAAAAGAATATTGAAAAGAAAAAGCAGAAGATATACTGGACAATTGGTTTGATGGATCAGCAAAAGAATTATTTACTGCATTAAGTGAAAAGATTCCAAAAAGCGAAAAAGAAAGGCTAAAAGGTGTATTAGATGATATGGATTTTATATAAAAATATGCTGATGCTGTTTTCAGCAGTACTGCTTAATTTTATATTAGGAACGATCATATATATTATTTGGAAGTTACTTGGAAGACTTGCAGAAAGCAAGGGATATGTGGAGATTAATTATTGGATATGGAAGATCGTACTATTAGCATTTCTGTGTCCAGTGGGGATTATAGTACTTTTTGGAATAAAGAAGAAAGGATTGTATGGTTTTGATTTTTGGTATGCGAATAAAATTAGAATTCTGTTAACAGTATTAGGAATCGTGTGGTTTATTGGAAGTGTGATAAGGGCTTTCATATATATGAAAAAGATGCATCAGATGCATAAAATGTTACAGAAAGGAAGAAAATGTCAGCCTGAGATCATCAAGAAAAAACAGCAGATTTGTTGTGAATTAGGACAAAAAAATAATATTGATATTGTAAAACACAAAGGAATAAAAATTCCAATGGCATATGGGATTTTTCATCGAAGAATCGTTTTGCCTGAAATTGAATATGGTGAAGAAGAAATAGATATTATTTTGCACCATGAATTGATTCATCATAAACATCATGATCTGTTATGGAAAGCAATCTTTATGATGGTCCATATTACTTATTGGTTTCATCCAGGAATGAAAGATTTGATAAGACAGTTAGACCAATGGGGAGAAGCATATTGTGATAGAACAGCTAGCTATTATATAGAAAGCATGAAGACTTATTTCAACGTGATCATAGATATAGCAACGGAAGAAAAGGAATGTAATACATATTGCATGGGATTATGCGAAAATAGTGAACTTTTGGTTCTTCGAATGAAAAGAATGCAGTCTTATTTAAATCAAAAGCCATTAAAAAGGATAACAGCAGTTAGTTTGATATTGATCATATTGGGTATAAGTTCGATAACTGTGGCTGCATCTACGATTGGATTTGCAAAAGGATATGTTTATGTTGCAGATCAGACAATGGATGAGGAATCAGTAATAGAAACAGAGAAAGTTATAGATTATAAAATAGACAGAAAAGAGAAAATACGGAGTCAAAAAAGAGAAGGAATAGAAGTGATAAAACAAGGAGCTATAATTCCAGATGTTAATGATGCGGGAATTCTTGATTTAAAACTTAAGGCAAAAGAAAGAATTGAAACGAAAAAGAAATATATAGATAAAAAGAAAGGGAAAGAAATCGAAATTTCAGTTAGCACAGGGTTAGAAGAGGATCATGTTAGTAAGAAAATAGCAATAGGAATTATTGAACCAAATGGAAAGGAAAGATATATTGAAGAAGGAAGAAATTTATGGCATGGTTTTAAAATAAACAAAAGTGGAGATTACGTAATTTTTATTGAAAATTATGGAGAAAAGGATGTGGATATTTCAGGTTATTGTTCAGTTAATCCATATATAACGAAAGAGGAGGATAAGAAATTTGAAGAAAGTAATAATTAGCATATGTATAATGGTGAGTTTAATGGGGGTTTTTGTAAATGTAAATGCATCAGAAGATCAGGAAATGATAACTTCAAACCAGGTGTTGGAAGATGGATTTCTAGAAGAAACTGAAGAAGAAGAATTTTTAAATTTTTCAACAAAAGTAAATGTGGATTGGACTGTGAAACCTCAAATACTTAAAAGATCGAAAGGTTTTACAAAAAAAGCAGGTAGTATAATCTATATTAATTTAAAAATTTTTCCACATAAAAAAGTTCGAATTGGAGTAATCAAAGGTGGAAAAGTTAAGAAGTATTATGAAGTTACTACAGGGTTGGAAAAAGAAATACCAGTAAAAGACACAGATACATATAGTGTTTTTGTACAAAATATGACAAATTCAACGATTAATGCTAAGGGGAGCTATATTAAGTAATGTATAAAATAAGTAGAAGGAGGTGATGTCATATGAACAATTAAAAAATCCATGTAATACAAAAGACGGGAATCTTCAACAATCTGTATAATATACAGATACACGTATCACATGGATTCTTATATTATAGCAAAATACATCAGAAAATCAAGATTTTACTACAGTATAGGAGGAAACACATGAGAAAGTTTAGAAAATACACAGCCACAGCATTAGTAGCAATGATGGTGGCAGGGATGACAATGTCTGGATATCAGCCAGCAGATGTTTCGGCAAGTCAGGAAAGCGAATATATCATTGTAACAAAAGATAAAAAATCTATGAAAACAGTAGAAAGCAAATACAATACAATGATAGATACTCAAGAACAAAATACAGATTTTCTAAAAGATGAGAATGTATTAGTATCAAAAATGACAGCAAAAGAAGCTGATATCGTAAACAAAGATCAGAAAGTTGTATCTGTAGAAAAGAACACAATGGTCAATGCATCGGAAACAGAAAGTACAACAGCAGCAAAAGAAGATCAGGGAACAGACAGTCAATGGAATCTGAAAAGTATTCATGTAGATAAAGCAAAGGATACGGCAACAGATGAAAAGGTAAAAGTAGCATTATTGGATTCAGGAATTGATTATCAAGAAGGATTAAATGTAAAAGAAAGAGTCAATTTAATAGAAGATGATAATGAATTTTCTCCAATGTTTGAAGACAGTTCCAATCATGGAACATCCATTGCAAGCTTAATTGTCAGTAATAATGGAAAAGTAAAAGGAATCAATAAAAATGTTGAATTATATTCAGCAAGGATTCTGGATGAAAATAAACAGGCACCAATCAGCAGAGTTGTAGAAGGAATTTATTGGGCCATTGATAAGAAAGTAAATATTATCAGCATCAGTTTTGGAACAAATCAATATTCAGAAGCCTTAAAACAGGCAATTGATGAAGCCAATGCAAAAGGAATCTTAGTAATCGCAGCAGCAGGAAATCAAGGAGAGAATGGAACAGATAATGTTGAATATCCAGCAGCATTTGAAAATGTTGTAGCAGTCGGTTCCGTAGATTCTAAAGCAGAAGTAAGCGATTTCAGTTCTACAGGAAAAGAAGTTGATGTAGTAGCACCAGGAGAAGCAGTAAGAGCAACAGGTGCATTTGGTGAAACAATGGTTACATCTGGAACAAGTATGGCAGTTCCTCATGTTGTTGGTGCAGCAAGTCTTCTGTGGCAGAAAGATACAAGTAAATCAAAAGATTTTATCAAAAATCTGTTAGAAGAAAGTGCAAGAAATGTAGGAGACAAAGAATCCTATGGAAATGGACTGATCGACTATGAATATGCAGAGAAGCAATACACAAAAGCAGAAGAACAATATGAGCAGGGACAGGATATTGAACTAAAGGATAATACAAAAACAATTAAAACTTATAATAATTCCTCTGATGAGAATAAAGTTTCTGGAACATGGTCAGCAAAAGGACATCAGGAATATTTAACAGAGAATAATGTAAATATACCAGCAATGAAAGATGGAGCAGTGTATCCAGATAAAGATGATTCAGGTGTTCCAGGAATGACAGAAAATCCAGATTTTCATGGGTTATATGAGAGAAGACATTCAGGAAATGAGGAAGTAAATTATCTGGCAAGCTATCGTTTTATGATCAAAATAGGAAACGAATACGGAAAAGGAAAAACATATACATCTGTATCGAAAGCAGATATTCCCGGATTAACAGATACAAGTTATTCAAGAATCCGTTCAATGATGGCGAATCTACAAAAGAAGAGCTTTTTCAAAAATTATAGCAATGCAAATAAAAAAGCGTTTGTATTTGGAGTGGCAATGCATACTTCAACAGATACTTTTGCACATTCAACCTATCGTTATTACAATGGAACATGGTACAGTATAACGCATGCAATTAACGAAAAAAAAGGTCAGTATAAGAAAAATGAGGCAGACAATTCTAAGTTTGTACCAGAAAGATTTGATATGGCATATCGTGCAGAGAGAAATACATTATATCGTTATCAGGGAAAAAGATCTGATGTTGCAGTATGTCATGATTTCCATGCAGCAAATGATCCAGATAAATATTATCCATCAAATCCTGCGTTCAAAGTAAAACGAATTTCCAAATATGGAACACAGGTACATTTATCAGATGCTAATGTGATTGCACATTTTGCAACAATTAACTATAACTAAACCAATAAGGAGGTTGGTCATTATGAAACAAAAAAGATTTTACAGCTATGCACTTGCAACGAGTCTTTTGATTAGTTCATTCGGAGGCTTAGTGAATGTATCTGCAGCAACCCATCAGGATGCAGAAGAAGTTAAGGCACAAGAACATGTCAGCATCATGAAAATGGATGCATCAGCAAGTGATTTGTTCAAATTTTCAACAAAATCACAAAGTAAATGGATTCCAGTTTATCCACAGGCAGATGGTATTTTAGAAATTGGTGCAAATGTATCTGTATATGATAAGGATAAAAAGGCAGTAGCGACAATTCTTGATACAGAAGATCAACAAGTATTTGTACCAAATGTAAAGAAGGGAGAAGTATATTATCTAAAACTGGCAGATCAGATAAAAGATGAATTTGTAGCAACAATTTGTGTAAAAAAAGATAATGTGACACCACTTCAGACAAATATATTATATACACAGTCAGGGCAGGATAAAAATATTTATCAAGAATTCAAAACGGATAAGAGAAGCAGCCAAAGCATTTATCTCAAACCATCTAATTACAGTAATAAAAATGTTACATTCTACCTTCAAAAAAAGGAAAAAGGTGTATGGAAAACAATTACAAATAGGATGATAGCGGTTGCAAATGATCATAAAAGGGTAACCTTTGATACAGGACTAAAAAAAGGAGAATATCGTTTAGTATCCAATGCTGCAACAGGTCAGATTTATCAGATTGCACTTCAGAATCAGCCAGTCAGCAACAAATATCAGACAAAGAAAGCAAAAGCACAAACAATTAAAAAAGGAAAAACAGTACGGAATATTTATACAACATCAGAGAAAGCAGCCCGCTGGTATAAAGTAAAAGCAACAAAGAAGCAGAGCATAAAAATCAGTACAAATAATAATTCTGGTAAATTAGAAGTAAGCATTTACAAAAAAGGAAGAAAAAAAGTGCTGAAAAAACTTTCATTCAAAGGAGAGCAATCCAAGACATATCGTGTAAAGAAAGGTACCTATTACGTCAAAACTGCAAAATCAGGTGCGAAGATGAATGGAGAATACACGATCAGATGTAAATAGCCAATAATAACAAAGGTACATGGAAAAAGAAAGATGTCGAGATCCAGAAGGCATCTTTCTTTTTGACTTAGGAAAGAAAAGCATGGGAAGATTTCTGGATTGCCACAAAGAGAACTTGCAGATCTGTCTGGTGTTACACGAAGTAACGATTAAAACTTAAGTTGACAAATGCAGATGTACAATGTTATCATGATATTAACTAAAGAAATAGTTTATGAAATGATATAAAGCGAGGAAATAAATGGAACAATTAACAAGTGTAGAAGAAATGATCATGAAATGTATTTGGAATTATGGAAAAGAAATGCCGTTTTTGCAGTTAGGAAAAGAATTGAAAGAAAAATATGATAAAGAATATAAGAGAACGAGCATCCGAACGTATCTCTTTCGTTTAGAAGAAAAAGGATATCTCAAAGTAGAAGTAAGAAAAAGAAGAGCATATATCAATGTAATCATCGACAAAGAAAGTTATAAAAAGGAAAAAGCAGGAGAAATATTGGAAGAGTGGTTTGATGGCTCAGCCAAAGAATTATTAAGTGCAATCAGTGGAAATATTAAGAAAGATGATACAGAAGAATTGAAAGGCATTTTAGATGGTTTTGATTTTAAATAGGATAGTAATACAGAGTTTTGCATGGATAATATTAGCAACATTTTTTGGAACAATCATGTATCTCTTTTGGAAAGTTGTAGAAAAATTTGTTGAAAAATGTGGTTATGTTGATATTAATTATTTCATATGGAAAATAGTGATTTTATTAGTTGATAGATATAATTATACCATGATATAATAGCAATAGAATCAGAAGATTTTATGAAATAAGTGATGACCAGGGTCAGGGTAGTATGAAAAGAAGATGTGCAATAGGAAAAAGGAGGGTAATGCAAATGAAAAAAAGATTATTATGCTTTACCATGTTACTGACAGTAACGATCAGTGCAATCACATTCACGAACAATGTGAAAGCAGCAACCAAATGGAACACAAGTAAATCAGTCACGAAAGAAGAAAACGGTATCAAGTATTCTGCATATTTGACAGAAGATGGCAAAGAAAGCTGGATCTATCAGATTAAATTAAGCAAAAAGATCACAAAATTAACATTGCCAAAAGAGATTAATCAGGCAAAACTTACCAGAGTAGGATTTGGAGAAGAATTATATGGGGAAGGACATGATTCATATATAAATATTTTTGGAGATACGATCGAACCATGGCATGGATGCTACGGAACATTGTCATATAATGACAAGAATAAAAGAACGATTCAAGAAATTGTATTTCCCAATACTGTGAATCAGATAGAAGCAGCTTCGTTTACCGGAATGACAAAGCTTAGGGAACTTAAGATGCCAGAGCAGATTACAAAGGTACCATCTTATGCATTTGCAAAATGTACGGTACTTAGTAAGGTTACATTTTCAAAGAACATGCAGTCAATTGCAAGCAGTGCATTTTTACACAGTAATCAAGTGAAAACATTCAGTTGTCCAAAAGCCAATAAAACATTTGCAGTGAAAAAAGGAATGTTGATGACAAAATCAGGAAAAACATTAGTGCTTGTACCAAACAAGATGAAAAAAGTCACAATCCCTACAAGTGTGAAAACAATTAAAGCAAAGACATTTAATGGTTCACAGGCAACAAGCATTGTAATTCCAAAGTCTGTAAAGAAGATTGAAGCAAAAGCATTATCTAGCAAAAAGGTTACAAAAGTAAGCTTAAGCAGCAAAAATAAGATTTACAAGATGGCAAATAACTGCATCTATCGGAAGTCCGATGGGTTATTAGTTGGAGTAATTGCAAAAACAAAGAAGGTTAGCATTCCATCCAAAGTAAAAGTGATTGATGATACAGTTTCTGTGATGGGAAAGATTGGCACGAAGAATCAGGTACATATTCCAAAATCCGTAAATAAGGTAGTGGAACGCTGGATGTTTTATGGAGACGCAACGGTGTACTTCCACGGAATGAAACCGCCAGTGATCGTTAGTGAATATAATGGCAATGAATTTACAGCACTGCCAATCTTTAATAAAGTCTATGTGCCAAAGAAAGCAAAGAACACCTATATCAAATGGGCAAAAGACAGAGATGGTTTGACATGGCATGATCTGCATACATTTTAACAAACATAAGAAAACAATAATAGCAAAGAGATACATGGAAAAAAAGATGTAATTGGCTTGCATTATTAGGATGTAAATCGGAAGATTTGTTAGAGATATAAAGTAAAAAGGGTAGATGTCGTTTTGGCATCTACCCTTTTAAGACAGTATTGGTAAGATATTAGAAAAAGATATTATATATTTTATTTTGTCTTTCAATTAAAGTATAATATTATTTTAAATATTTACAATAAAAATATTTAAAAATAAAAAGAATTTCAAATCAAAATAATTATTGACAAATAACTGATTAAAAATATAATGAAAATAAGTATTTAAATTATTAGAGATGAGCAAAATGAAGTGATTTGAAAAGTCTTTTCGTCCGGTTTTGGGAAATTTAGGAATAAAGGATAAATCAAGATTCAGAAAAAGTGAATCATAAAATTTTGTAACTGGTTCAGAGATGAAAAAACGAATGTCTTTCAAAATTTTTTGACGGTAGATAACAATCAGCTCCTTTCGGTGAGTTGATTTTGACAACTTAATTATACCATTTGGGGATGGTTGTTACTATAAGATTCTAATGTTCAGAAGCGCAGATTTACAATGGCATATAGAATAGAACGAAATAATTTATATAGAATAGAACGAAATAATTTATATAGATACCAAGGAAAACGCAGTGATGTTGCGGTTTGCCATGATTTTCATGCAGCAGGAGATACTGATGGAAGCTACTATGTGGATGATAGTGCAAATAAATACTATAGAATAGCTAATATTTCAAAATATGCGACACAAGTAAAAATTACAGATGAAAATGTTATTAAACATTATGGGATGATAAATATTAGTACATAATTATATTAAATAATTGTATAATATAAGAAAACAATAAATATATTTTATAAACAAGGAGGGACAATCAAATGAAAAAAAGATTACTATGTTTTATCACTCTGCTAACAGCAACGATCAGTGCAATCACACTCACGAACAATGTGAAAGCAGCAACCAAATGGAACACAAGTAAATCAGTCACGAAAGAAGAAAACGGTATCAAGTATTCTGCATATTTGACAGAAGATGGCAAAGAAAGCTGGATCTATCAGATTAAATTAAGCAAAAAGATCACAAAATTAACATTGCCAAAAGAGATTAATCAGGCAAAACTTACCAGAGTAGGATTTGGAAAAGAATTATATAATAAAGGTGAGGATGAGGATGCTTATCAAAATCTGTTTGGAGATACCATTGAACCATGGCATAACTGTTATGGAGATCTGTCAAATGATGATAAGAACAAACAGACCATTGAAACAGTAGCAATTCCAGGTACAGTAAATCAGTTGGAGATAGCAACATTTAGTGGTATGAAAAAACTAAAAAGTGTCGTGATTCCAGAACAGACAGCAAGTGTACCAGCATATACTTTCGCAAAATGCAGTGCATTATCTAAAGTAACATTTTCAAAAAATATGAACGAAATAGACAGCACAGCGTTTGTAAAGAGCAATCAGGTAAAAACATTCAGTTGTCCAAAAGCAAATAAAACATTTGCGGTGAAAAAAGGTATGTTGACAACAAGATCCGGAAAAACATTAGTACTTGTTCCAAACAAGATGAAAAAGCTTACAATTCCATCATCTGTAAAAGAAATCAAGGCAAATGCCCTAAATGGATCACAGGCAACAAGTATTGTAATTCCAAAGTCAGTAAAGAAGATCGGTGCCAAAGCATTAGAAAGCAAGAAGATTACAAAAGTAAGCTTAAGCAGTAAAAATAAGACTTACAAGATGGCAAATAACTGCATCTATCGTAAATCCAATGGAACATTAACAGCAGTGCTTGTTAAGACAAAGAAGATCACAATTCCATCCAAAGTAAAAGTGATTGATGATACAGTTTCTGTGATGGGCAAGATTGGCACGAAGAATCAGGTACATATTCCAAAATCTGTGAAGAAAGTCGTAGAAGATTGGATGTTCTTTGGAGATAGTGCTACCGTATATTTCCACGGAACAAAACCACCAGTGATCGTGAGCAAATTCAAAGGCAATGAATTTACAGCACTGCCAATCTTTAATAAAGTTTATGTGCCAAAGAAAGCAAAGAAGACATACATTAAATGGGCAAAAGACAGAGATGGATTAAAGTGGAATAATCTGCATACATTTTAATAAACAACATAAGAAAACAATAATAGCAAAGAGATACATGGGAAAAGAAAGATGCCAAAACTACAATGGCATCTTTTTTTGATCATCAAGAAAAAGGAGATGTAATTGGTTTGCATTATTAGGATATAAATTGGAAGATTTACTGGAGATATAAAAGATGTTATAATATTTCCAAGACATAAGATTCCATTTAATGTAGAAAATCAGGAGGCAGCAGGGTATGAAATACAATATTCCAGAAAGAGTTTTAAAGGACATTTCTGCATTTGCAAAAAAATATTCAATCAATAAAGTAATTTTATTTGGATCGAGAGCAAGAGGTGACAATACAGAGAGAAGTGATATTGATATTGCTGTATATGGCGGAGATTTTGACTCTTTTTATTGGGATATTAAAGAAAAAGTACATTCTCTTTTAAGTTTTGATGTGGTAGAAGCAGATAAGCCAATTTCAGAGGAATTAAAACAAGAAATAGAAAAGGATGGTGTGATAATATATGAAAAAGCTTGAGAACTTTTCGAATTGTCTTGAAGTGTTAAAAAGTGCAGATTTTGAAATGGCAGATAATAATGATATTTACAGAACAGGCGTAATCGGACAATTTAATTTGACATTTGAGCTTGCATGGAAGGCATTACAAGAGATATTAAAAATGCACGGAGCAGACGGAGCGGCAACTGGGTCACCAAGAGAGATTTTGCAGTTAGGATATAAACTTGGTTTTGTAGATGATGCAGCGGTATGGCTATTGATGTTAAAAAAAAGAAATACATCTGTTCATATATATAATGAGCAAGAAGTTGATGAGATGATATTATTGATCCGTGATAGTTTCATTCCAGCATTTGTTGGGCTTGAAAAGACGTTAAGAAGCAAATTAGAAGAAGTAAAAAATGATTGGGAATAAATTTTACTGAGATGAAAAAAGATGCCAAAATTACAATGGCATCTTTTTTTTCTAATCATCAATTCCAAATTTATTTTCCAAGGCATCTTCTAAAAGATCAAGCTGATCTTCCAATTTTTCTATTGTCTTTTCTCTGGATTTATAAACTTTGAAGCTTAGTTTACCGTTTTCATAAGCATGCTCAAATTCATCATCCAGATGATTCAGTTCATCATCAACCACATCAAGTTCCTTTTTCAAAGTGTAAAAACGTTTTTCGTTGACAGATGCATTGGAAGAAGATGCAGCATTATTTACTTTTTTAGTGAGTTTTTTGATTCTTTTTTTATAAGCTGAAAAATCATAAGAATCATTCTTGGCATCTGAATCAGAGGTAGAAGAATCAGTGGTATTTTCTGTAGTGGAAGTTGTTGTTGCAATTTCCTGTGTTGTGGTAGCCTCGGCAGAATCTTTCTTTGAAGGACTGCATCCTGCAAAAGCAAAAATGATAGAACATGTGAAGAATAAATATAATATTTTTTTCATTGTAAACTCCTTTCTTTGGTTGGGATAGATTTCCTTTTGTTATAAATAGCATAACCAATAAACATTAAAATAACATTAAAAATAGGTGCTGGATTCAAAAAACAGATTGTATTATAATAAAGGCATCATGAGAATATTAGTTGTTGAAGATGAAAAAGATTTAAGAAATATTATAAAGAAACGTTTGGTAAGAGAGCATTATAGTGTGGATGCCTGTGGAGATGGAGAAGAAGCGCTAGATTATATGGAGATGACATCTTATGATGGAGTTCTTCTCGACATCATGCTTCCTGGGAAGGATGGTTTTGCGGTTTTAAAGGAAGTTAGGCAGATGGGGAATGATACACCAATTCTCTTACTGACTGCAAGGGATGGTATTGAGGACCGGGTAAAGGGGCTTGACCTGGGAGCCGATGATTATCTGATCAAGCCATTCGCGTTTGAAGAGTTACTCGCAAGAATCCGCGTGATGATGCGGAGAAAACCCCAATTTGTAACGAATCAGTTAAAGATTGCAGATCTTACTCTGGATCGGGATACAAGAATTGTGACAAGAGCAGGAAAAGAAATCAGTTTGTCGTCAAAAGAATTTATGGTGTTGGAATGTCTGATGCGGAATCAGAATATCGTGATGACGAGGCAGCAGATTGAACAAAATGCATGGAATTATGACTATGAGGGAGGATCGAATGTTATTGATGTATATATAAGATATCTCCGAAAGAAAATTGATGCAGGATATGAGAAAAAACTGATCCATACGGTACGCGGAACAGGCTATGTGATGAGGGAAGAATGATGAAGCAGATGACGATCAAGAAAAAGGTCACATTATGGTATACAGGGATCATTGCACTTATTTTAGGAATGGTTCTTGTCTTTATGTTTTACTTTGTCGACAAAGTCGGAATTTCAGCGACAGAAGAAGAAGTCAGTGCGGCAGTGACTGGATTTTCTGCGAACTTTCAATTTCAGGATGGAACCTATTATTTATCAGAAGATACTCAGTTTTATCAGGATGGAGTCATGTTTTGTGTCTATGATGACAACGGGAAATTATTATATGGCACAATGCCAGAGAAATTTCCGAAACAGACGATCTTAAAGTCTCATACACCGAGGGTCATTACATCCGGCAGCAGCAAATGGATGGTATATGACAGTGTGCATACCTATGGAAAGAATAAGGCTATATGGATCAGAGGGATTACATCCATTCATGCGATCGAAGTATTTATGACAACATCTCAGAAAATGATGATCGTCTTATATCCCGTGTTCATTTTATTGATAGCAATGACAGGATATTTTATGCTGAAACGTGCATTAAAGCAGGTGGATCTGATCTGTGATCAGGTAGAGAATATCAGTTATGGAAAGGATCTTACAAAAAGGCTTCCATTGCCGAAAGTAAGAGATGAATTGTATGAATTATCTCATAAATTTAATCAAATGTTCGAAAGACTGGAAGAATCCTTTGAAAAAGAACAGCAGTTTACAGCAGATGTATCCCATGAACTTCGAACTCCAGTGACCGTGATCATTTCTCAATGCGAATATTTGATCGAAGATCCAGTATTAGAGGAAGAGGAAAAAGAAGAGATCATGATCATTCTAAGACAGGCAAGACGCATGTCGAAATTGATCAATGAGATGTTAATGATCGCAAGAGGTGAGATGAGCGAATCTTATGATATGGAAGAAGTTGATCTCATACTATTGACAGAAGTTATCGTAGAAGAATTGCGCGAGCAGGCAGAGAAAAAGAAGATTCAGATATCTATTTTCAGTGATCGAGATGTAAAGATGATGGGAAATCATACATTATTATTGCGAATGATGATGAATCTTGTTCAGAATGCGATCAGCTATGGAAAGGAACATGGTCATATTGATATTCTATGGAAAGAACAAGGAGATATGATCATAGGAGAAGTAAAGGATGATGGGATAGGGATCGCTCAGGAAGATATTCCTAAGATCTGGGATCGTTTTTACCGGGTAGATAAAAGCCGTTCCAGAGAGAATGGAGGAACTGGACTTGGTCTTTCGATGGTTCACTTTATCGTGGCAGTTCATGGCGGGAAAATACATGTGGAAAGCAAAAAAGGAGAAGGAACAAGTTTTATATTTCAGTTTCCAAAAATATTAGAAAGTAGAAAAGGATAGATACCAAAGTTAATAAGGCATCTATCCTTTTTACAATCACAATAAATTACTGAATATGTTTCAACCCTTCACAAATGCTATCAAGTACAAAATCATCTCCAAGTGAAGTGTCCAGTGTCAGATGGTAGTTTCTGGATAATCCCCATGGTTGATGCGTATAATAATGATAGTTATCAGAACGCTTGCGGTTCATCTGGATTGCTTTCGTCAGTGCCGCATCATGAGATAAGTTTTCCGTTCTCATAATTCGTTTCACACGATACTCGGCAGGTGCATGTAAGAAGATTCGCATGCAATGAGGGCGGTTTCTTAAGATATAATCCGCACAACGACCGATCACAACACAATTTCCTTTTGAAGCAAGCTCATTGATTACTTTAGATTCTGCCGCAAAGATTTTATCTTTTGGAGCTGGGTTCTGTGGTGCGTGAGAATATACCTGATTCATTAGATCATAAAGCAGAGAACTACGCATCTGTTCATCATTATTCTTAATAAATTCAGGATCATAACCAGTAGAACCTGCAGCCATCTGAATGATCTCATTGTCATAGAAATCAAATCCAAGACGTTTTGCAAGAGCTTCTCCAAGGTCATGTCCACCGCTTCCATATTCACGAGCGATTGTAATGACAATAGGAGTGTCTGTTGAATCTGTGTCAATGTCTAAATCTGTGTTAGTATCTGAATCTGGGAACAGCATTGGTTCCACAAAAGATAAGAAACGTCCAAATAAACGTGCAATAAATCCAACAAGTAAAGCGGCAATAACTGTACCTTCACGTACACCGTCTAACTTACCTGCGAATACAAAGGAAAGAACTCCGGCAATCACAGTCATAGATACGTCAAAACAGATTTTTGTGACACCAAATTCTGTATGCCATGTCATTACAATGGCACGTACAAAAGATTCCCCAGGAAGCATGGCAACATTGGCAAGGACTTCTGTATACACACCAAATCCAAGGATCAGACATCCGATCAGCAGATAAATGATCTTCATCAAATAAAAGGACGGATTTACAAATCCAAGAAGGATCATAGACCAGTCAATAAAATATCCGAATAAGATAGAGATTGGAATCTGTAACACGTGTTCCAGTTTAAAATTCTTTCGTAAGATCAACAGCTGTAAAAAGATCAGTAACAGGCTGAAGAAAATGGTGAAATTTCCAAGTGTAAATGGAAAATTAAGGCTCAGTACATAAGGAATGGAAGAAATTGGTGATGTACCAAGACTTGCTTTTGTGATCAGGGCAACTCCGAGAGAGTTAATATAAAGTCCAATAAAAAAGATGATATAACGTTTTAGTTTTTCCATGATGTGATTTACTCCTCTTTTGTAGTATTTTTATATAGTTTTTCAAAGATCTTTAGAAATTGTTCTTTTTCTGCATTAGAAATCCCAGAAAAAACTTCTTGTTCAAGAGATAAGAAAGCTTTTTCAATCGATTCAGACAGTTCCATTCCATAATCTGTCAAGAAAATATGAAAGGATCGGCGATTTCCGTTCAAATTCTTACGCTTGATCATATGCTGTTTTTCCATTCGATTTAAAATAGAAGTCAAAGAAGCAGGTTCGATATGACAAGCATGGGCAATGTCTTTTTGACTGGCACCATTATGATATCGAAGATGGTCTAAGATCTTTGGCTGGCCAGTTGAGAGGCCAAGTGGCTTTAAGACAGCCATGATTTTCTTCTGAAGGCTTAAATGATTGGACATCAGAAGATAATGATAAGATGATTCATACATAGATGATACTCCTTTTATGATTAGAAAGCTAATAGTTAGAATTCTAACTATTACAACAGCCATTATTATAAGACAAAGCAAACCAATATGTCAAGAGTATTTCTTTCAAAAATCATAAGACAAGCGGCGAAAAATCAAGTATAATAAACCACGGACATTAGAGAGTTTCAAAAGATAAGGAAGGGAAGAACCATGACATTAACACAATTAAGATATATTATAGCGATCGTAGATACAGGATCTATGAATGAGGCGGCAAAAAGCCTGTTTATCTCACAGCCCAGTCTTTCTCTTGCAGTCAAAGAATTAGAAAAAGAGATTGGAACAAGACTCTTTAAGAGAAGCAATCGAGGAGTATCAGTCACACAAGAAGGGATGGAATTCTTAAGTTATGCAAGACAGGTCGTTGAACAGTATCAGCTTATGGAATCTCGCTATATTGAGAAGAAAAATATCAAGAAGAAATTCGGAGTTTCCATGCAGCATTATACATTTGCAGTGAATGCTTTTGTGGAGATGGTCAAACAGTTTGGTATGGATGAATACGAATTTGCAGTCAGAGAGACGAAGACATACGAAGTGATCAAAGACGTCAAAGATTTTCACAGTGAGATCGGGATCCTTTATTTAAATGAATTTAATAAGAAGGTATTAAGCAAGATGCTGCAGGAATCAGGGCTTGAATTCCATCCATTATTGGAATGTGGAATTTACGTTTATATGTGGAAAGGGCATCCTCTGGCAGATAAAGAAGAGATTACGATCGAAGAGTTGGAAGAATATCCATGCCTGTCATTTGAACAGGGGGAATATAACTCCTTTTATTTTGCAGAAGAAGTGTTAAGTACCTATGAATATAAACGTCTGATCAAAGCAAATGACAGAGCTACTATGTTAAATCTCATGGTTGGGTTAAATGGATATACATTATGTTCAGGAATTATCTGTGAAAGCTTAAATGGTGATGATTACTGTGCTGTGAAACTAAAATCGGATGAGCTCATGACGATTGGCTATATCAAGCGAAAAGGAGTCGCAATCAGCCCATTAGGAGAGAAGTACTTAGAGGAGATCAAAAAGTATAAAGCTATGGGTGACGACTCTGGTTATAGGGATATCCTATAACTAGATGTTGACTTTTCATATTGGACAAGTAGGAAATCTAATGGTAAGATAAGTTTGTAATCAAGAAAGACAACATACAAAATTCAAAATAAAAGTCAACAAAGGAGATAGAAATTATGAGTAAAGAAAGAAATTATAAGTTTGAAACATTACAGTTACACGTAGGACAGGAACAGCCAGATCCAGTGACAGATGCAAGAGCAGTACCTATTTACCAGACATCATCTTATGTATTTAGAAATTGCGATCATGCAGCAGCTCGTTTCGGACTTGCAGATGCAGGTAACATCTACGGAAGATTAACAAACCCAACAGAAGATGTTTTTGAACAGAGAATCGCAGCACTAGAAGGTGGAGTTGCAGCATTAGCAGTAGCATCTGGAGCAGCAGCGATCACATATGCGATTGAAAATATTACAAAAGCAGGAGATCACGTAGTTGCAGCGAAAAATATTTACGGTGGAACATACAACTTCTTAGAGCATACATTACCAGATTACGGAATCGAAACAACATTCGTAGACATTTTCAATGAAGATGAAGTAAGAGCAGCAATTCAAGATAACACAAAATTATTATTCATCGAAACATTAGGAAATCCAAACTCAGATGTTGTAGATATCGAGAAAGCAGCAGCGATCGCTCATGAACACAACATTCCACTGATCGTAGATAATACATTTGCAACACCATACCTTGTAAGACCAATCGAATACGGAGCAGACATCGTAGTACATTCAGCAACAAAATTCATCGGTGGTCACGGAACAACAATCGGTGGTGTCATCATTGACGGTGGTAAATTCGACTGGGAAGCATCAGGAAAATTCCCATCATTAGTAGAACCAAACCCAAGTTACCATGGAGTAAGCTTCACAAAAGACGTAGGAGCAGCTGCATTCGTAACAAAGATCAGAGCATTATTACTTCGTGACACAGGAGCAACATTATCTCCAGTTCATGCATTCATCTTCTTACAGGGATTAGAAACATTATCCTTAAGAGTAGAACGTCATGTGCAAAATGCATTAAAAGTTGTAGAATACCTGAAAAACCATCCAGCAGTAGAAAAAGTAAACCATCCATCTGTATCTGACGATCCAGAACAGCAGGAATTATACAAAAAATACTTCCCTAACGGTGGTGGATCTATCTTCACATTCGAGATCAAAGGTGATGCACAGAAAGCAAAAGATTTCATCGATCACTTAGAGTTATTCTCACTGCTTGCAAACGTAGCAGACGTGAAATCCTTAGTCATCCATCCAGCATCTACAACACATTCTCAGATGACTGAAGAAGAATTATTAGGATCAGGAATCAAACCTAACACAATCCGTCTGTCAATCGGTACAGAAAATATCGATGATATCATCGAAGATTTAGAGGAAGCTTTTAAAGCAGTACAGTAGGCTAGATTTTTCTTGTGAAACATAAAAACTAAAACATAAATGTCAATTTTCCTAAAAAATAATAATATAATCTCGACCTTAAAACGAAAATGCCCGGATAAGTGTAGGATAGCTTGTCCGGGCGTTTTTTTATAAAATGGAATTTACAGAATCATTTCCCATAATAAAGATGAAATAAACGGTTGAAGGAAGAACATTATAAATATTACAGATGCACATATTATGTAAAAGTCGTTCTTTTTTGAATTTTTCACTATTCTTCTTGTAAAGACACCTGTATACCAGTATGCAATAAGATATCCGATTAAAGTCCCTGCAATGTTTGTAATAATGTCATCTATATCTGTCGTTCGTCCTGTGAAAATTTGAGCTATTTCGATAAATGATGTCATTGCAAATCCTGCTGTAAATAATTTTTTTGCATTCCTGAATTCTTTCCATAGCACTGGAAGGAAGAAGCCAAAGGGAACAAATAATAACACATTCAGGCACGCATTAATAAAATCATTTATCATATATACAAAAGGAATTGTATTTACCGTCCATTCAACTTTTAACGATATTATATTCGGAAAGCCTACCAATGCTAAAACAGAAGTTAAATAGAATCCAAATATCATATAAAGAAAGGTTATTTTCCAACTACGAAAATACAACTTGTTATATATACACCAGATAGGAATTATAAAAACTGCAGCAGCAACCATTTCGATAAGTGTACTATATATTCTATACATATTTTCACCTCCATTATAATTTCCGCAAAAGATGCTCCATAATTTTTCTGATATCATCTTAACAAAGAAAAGAAACGAACAAGTCGATGTTTTTCTTTCATGTTTCTTAAGATATAATGATGAGAGTATCAAAAACAACAAAAATCCCTGAAGACGATCAATTCTTCAGGGATTTTTGCAACTTTATATTTGTTTTTAAGGTAGAAGATAGCAAGTTAAAATTAAAACTGCTTTATTTATTATATATTTTGCTAGGTTATATCTTACAGATATTCATGATCTGCAAGTACATTTAAGATGTTATGTCCTTCCTGAACACCATCAATGATTCTTCTAGCACGTACGCTGTCACCGATATTGATGATTTCAACGTTAGTATCAGCGAATGCTTCACGGATTTCATCAAGAACAGGAGCGTTTGCTCTCATTCCTAAGCATACGAATCCATAATCGAAAGGAAGATCTTTTTCTTCTCCATTAGCTTTTACTGTGAACGCATCAGCTTTTACTTCGCAAAGAGCTGTTTCAGTCATCTGGTTTACATTGTGTTCTCTCATTAATGTGTTTGTTCCGCATTTAGATACTGGATCTAAGTCTTTACCAATCTGAGGCATCATTTCTACGATGCTTACCTGCGCACCTTTTGGAGCAAAGTATTCAACAACGTCAAGACCTACAGCTCCACCACCAACGACAACAACTTTCTTACCTGTGCAGTCTTCTGGATAATCAGCTAAGTGGTTGATCATTCCTGTGATAGAAGCTACTTTAGATCCTTCTTTGTCGATGTGGTCATGTAATCCTTTGATTGGTGGAAGTAAAGGATTAGAACCTGTTGAGTTTACGATGATGTTTGGATGCAGTGCTTTAATTAATGGCAGAGTTGCTTCCTGTCCTTTGAAGATAAACAGGTTTGTTAATTTAGAAGCACGGTGTACAAGGTAGTCAGGGAAGTCTCTTAAACGTTTCTTATCTGGAATCTTAGAGATTTCAACGGCTAATCCACCAAGGTGATCATTCTTTTCGAATAAGAATGTAGTACATCCGACTTCAGCAGCAGTACAAGCAGCTTCAAGACCAGCAGTACCACCACCGATAACAACAACGTTACAAGGTTTATTTACTTTTTTCTTTTTATAATCAAATCCAGAGTTTACAGTAGGGTTTACTGTACAACGGATTGGACGGTTAACTCCGATACGGTTTCCAGCACATCCGATGTTACAAGAAATACATTTTCTGATGTCATCTTCATGTCCTGTAGCAACTTTTTTCACCCAGTGAGGATCAGCAATCAGTCCACGACCCATACCGATGATATCAGCATCTCCACGCTCTAAGATATCGTCAGCGACACGAGGATCACGGATGTTACCCATAGTTACACAAGGTTTGTTGTATTTTTCTCTGACAGCTTTTGCCATGTAAGATCTCCAACCATCTTTTAAGTAGTTGGCATCGATCTGGAACTGAAGAGAACCATTTAATCCAGCAGATACGTCAAATGCATCAACCTCTTCCTGGAAGTAAGAAAGTAACTCTAAAGTATCCTCTAATGTGTTTCCACCTTCCATCAGTTCATCAGCACTGATACGAACGAAGATAGGGAACATAGGTCCAACCTGTTTACGAACTTCTTCAATAACTAATTTTGTGAAGCGGGCACGGTTTTCTGGACATCCACCGAATTCATCTGTACGTTTGTTTGTTGTAGGAGACATAAACTGACTTAATAAGTAAGAATGTCCTGCATGAATCTCAACGCAGTCAAATCCACAAGCCTGTGCACGAGCAGCAGCTTCTCCGTATTTTTTAACGATTTCATAAATTTCTTCTACTTTCAGAGGACGAGGAATCTCTCCACCTGCTTTAGAAGGAATATCAGATGCAGATACTGGCTGCATATTTGTTCTCTTAGACTGAGCAGAAGCACCAGCGTGGTTTAATTGAACACCAACGCAAGCTCCGTGAGCGTGTAATGTTTCACATAATTTGAAGAAACGAGGCATATAGTTGTCATGATCGATACGGATCTGAGTTGTTCCGTTAGATCCAAGTGGTGAATCAACACTTGCGTTTTCAACCATGATCAGACCAACTCCGCCTTTTGCTCTTTCTGTATAGTAATCAATGTGTAAGAAACTCATTTCTCCTGTCTGTTCACCGTAGTTAGTTCCCATTGGTGTCATCATGATACGGTTTCTCATTGTCATGTTCTTAATTGTTAATGGTGTGAAAATGTTTTTATAGTTGCTTTTCATTAGAATTGAACCTCCAAAAAATTAAATCCAAAAAATCAAAAAATTAAATTCCATATAATCCGAGGTTGTTAGAATCATAAAAATTGGGTGAATGATTTATGATGGCTTTAGTATAACACACGGTTAATTATTTAACAAATAAATCTTTTTTGAAGAATCAATAAAAAATATCTATTGTTTCTTTTGTGAATTCAATAAACTTACGAACAGCAGGGATCATCGGCATATTTTTAAGATAAGCCATATAAACAGTGTGGTAAGGTTTTACATTACTAAGATGTAGGATTTCCACATCATATGCCTGTAATGATTCTACATGTGCAACAAAACCAATCCCAAAATCTTCTGCAACAAGGGAAGCGATGGCATTTTCATCCGAAGATTCAAAAGCGATAGACGGTTTGATATGGTTTTGTTTGTAAATAGAATTAGTAAAACGTCCAAGACCAGAAGTCTTATCATAACCAATGACTGGATAATCCAGCAGATCCTCTAAAACGAGTTTCTTCTTATATTTTAAAGGATGCTCTGGCGGGGTAATGATCACCATTTCCTGATTAACAACCGGAACAAACTCAACTTCCGGTTCATCGGCAACGAGAGAACCAAAAACGACATCATATTTTTCATTTTTCAGATCCGCAATCAGATTTTTTGTGATCTCCTGACTTAGAGAAAACGTGATCTCATGATTTTCCTGCTGATTTAAGAAACTTCGTACAAGTCTTGGAATATAACTTTTGGCAAGTGGAAATACATATCCGATATCAATGTGCCCGCTGGAACTTCCAGCTAAGGATTTCATTTTATTTTCAGCAATTTTGATTTCATCTATAATACGATTGACATGTTCCAAAAAGATAGAGCCGTATTTGGTAAGTTCGATATTGCGTCCGTTTTTCTGAAATAAAGAAACACCTAATTCTTCTTCAAGATTAGCGATCGAACGGCTTAAACTAGGTTGAGAGATATTTAATTCTTTGGCTGCCTGGTGATAATGTTGTAATTGTGCAACTTTTTGAAAATAGTACAGTTGATTTAAATTCATACATACCTTCCTTATTATAATAATTAATGGTTAAGTTCATTATAACACGATTGATAGCCTGAAACTATCAAAAAACACTAAAAGATATATTGGAAGTATCAATCAATATGGAATATAATATAGCCATAAGGTTGTTAAAAAATTAACTTTTGGGTGAATGAAACTAATAACAAGAATATTATTTAAGGAGTAAAATTATGGCAGAGAGAATCACAGGACATACTGAATTAATCGGATTAATGGCTTATCCAATCAGACATTCAAGCTCACCTGCAATGCATAATGAAGCATTCGCAACATTAGGACTTGACTATGCATACTTAGCATTCGAAGTTGACAACAGCACATTAGAGGATGCAGTCAAAGGACTTCGTGCTTTAAAGATGGTTGGATCTAACGTATCAATGCCGAACAAAACAGTTGTAGGACAGTACTTAGACGAGTTATCTCCAGCAGCTAAAATGGCAGGAGCTGTTAATACGATCGTAAATGACAACGGAAAACTGATCGGACATATCACAGACGGTATCGGATACATGCAGTCATTAAAAGACAACGATATTGACGTGATCGGTAAAAAAATGACAATCGCTGGTGCTGGTGGAGCTGCGACAGCAATCGAGATTCAGGCTGCATTAGACGGTGTCAAAGAAATGTCAATCTTCAACATCAAAGATAAATTCTGGGCTAATGCTGAAGAAACAGTAAAGAAAATCCGTGAAAACACAGATTGTATCGTAAATCTTTACGATCTTGATGACAAAGATAAATTAAGAGAAGAAATCGCAGACAGCTACTTATTCGCACAGGCAACTGGTGTAGGAATGAAACCATTAGAAGGACAGACAGTTGTTCCTGATGAAACATACTTCCGTCCAGACCTGATCGTAACAGATACAGTTTACGCTCCAAGAGAGACAGAAACATTAAGACTTGCTAAGAAAGCTGGATGTAAGACAATGAACGGTCTTGGAATGATGTTATTCCAGGGAGATGCTGCTTTCCACTTATGGACAGGAAAACATATGCCGATCGACCATATGAAAGAAGTATTAGATATCAAATATGACTAAGATCAGTCATAACCATATAGCAAACGAGAGGAATTATTAAAATGGATAAAAAATACATACCAAGTGCCTTAGTTCTTTATCTGAACTATTTCATTCATGGAATCGGATGTTCCATCTTAAGTCAGCAGGTAGTAAAAGAAATGCTCGCAAGCCAGTGGGGATTAAAAGATGTTATGGCAGTAACTTCCATTGCAGCAGCATTAGGATTGGGACGTTTGATCTCCCTTCCATTTGCAGGACCTTTATCTGACAAATTAGGACGTCGTTTATCAGTGATCATTGGATGTGCTTCATACGTTATTTTCTTAGTAGGGATCGCATTCTCACCAAACACAACAATTGCTTATATCGCAGCAGTTCTTGGTGGTATCGCGAACTCATTCTTAGATACAGCAACATACCCAGCTGTAACTGAAATTATTTACAAATATACAGGTATCGCAACAATGGGGATCAAATTCTTCATTTCTGTTGCACAGTTATTAATGCCTTTCTTCTTAGGTATTGTAGCAGGAACAAGCATGTCATACTTAATGCTTCCAGTTATCGCTGGTGTATGCATCGGTATCATGGGAATCTTAGCAATCTTTGCTCCATTCCCAGCAACATCTGAAGCAGGAAAATCTGAATCTTTCATCAGCAACCTAAAGAATGCACATTTCTCTATCGAGAGTATTGCATTGATCCTGATCGGATTCACAAGTACAGCTACATTCCAGTTATGGTTAAACTGTGCTCAGACATTTGGTACTGAAATTGCAAAAATTCCATCTCAGAACGTATCTGTGATGCAGACATACTATTCTGCAGGTACAATGGTAGCATTATTCGTAACAAGTGTATTGATCACAAAATTCAAACAGGTAAGATTCCTAGTGATCTACCCAGCAATCTCTCTTGTAATGTTAGCATTAGTTTACATTATTAAGACACCTATGATCTGCTATGTTGGAGCATTCGTGATCGGATATGCAGCAGCAGGCGGAGTACTTCAGATGGCAACAGCCGTTGTAAATGATCTGTTCCCTAAGATCAAAGGAACGATCACAAGTTTAGTTATGATCGCATCAAGCTTATGTAACTACACAATCCTAACAGCAGCTGCGAAGATGACATCTACAAGTGTAATCATGATGAACATCGTAATTACAGCAATCGGAATCTTATTAGCACTTTTCGTAAACGTACGTTATGGTGTATTATTAAAGAATGCAGAAGAAGCATCTAAAAATTAATTAGTATTGGTAACAGGAACTCCCGAGGTTTATGCTTCGGGAGAATGTTCAGACAATAGGAGGAAATTGTCAATGAATACAGTAAAAGTAAGAAATATTGAAATCGGAAGCGGAGTTCCTAAAATCTGTGTACCTATCGTAGGGGTTACAAAAGATGAGATCATCGCAGAAGCGAAAACATTTGACAGCATCCCTGTAGACGTTGTGGAATGGCGTGTTGACTGGTTCGAAGGAGTTTTCGAATTTGATAAAGTAGAAGATGTATTAAAAGATTTAAGAGAAGCTTTAGGTGAAACACCAATTCTTTTCACATTCCGTACATCAAAAGAAGGTGGAGAAAAAGCAATCGAAGCCGAACCTTATAAAGAATTAAATATCGCTGCTGCGAAAACAGGATATGTTGATCTTGTAGACGTAGAAGCATTTACAGGGGATGAGATCGTAAAAGAGATCGTAGCAGCAGCTCATGAATGTGGAGTAAAAGTTGTTGCATCTAACCATGATTTTGACAAAACACCTGAAAAAGATGAAATCGTAAGAAGACTTTGCAAAATGCAGGAACTTGGTGCTGATATCCCTAAGATCGCAGTTATGCCAACTTGCAGACGTGATGTATTAACACTTCTTTGTGCAACAGAAGAAATGTATACAGAACATGCAGATCGTCCGATCATCACAATGTCTATGGCAGGAACAGGGCTGATCAGCCGTCTTTGCGGTGAAGTATTTGGATCTGCTTTAACATTTGGAGCAGCGAAGAAAGCATCTGCACCTGGACAGGCAGCAGTGAACGACTTAAATAATATGCTTCAGTTCCTTCATGAAAATCAGGGATTATAAGAACTGAATCTTTAAAAATTAAATGTAGAAGAGGAGAAGATTCTTGGTTATTCTTTTCCTCTTTTTTAAATATATAAAAAATATTTGCTGAAATCCTATTTTTTCAGTATAATTTAGTAGAGCAAATTGTTAAAGTTTTGCCATAGTTTGTGAAAATAAAGACTTTTGTTATAGAAAGTAGAAAGAGGTGAATCATGCTAAAATGGCTTGATGAGAATCTGGAAGAATTTCTAATGGTAGCATTATTGATTGCAATGACAGTGATCATGGGAATCCAGGTATTTGCAAGATATGCACTTGGAGCTTCTCTTTCATGGTCAGAGGAACTGACAAGATACTTGTTTATCTGGTCAGGCTTTATCAGTGTTAGTTATTGTACTAAGAAATGTATTTCCATTAAAATTGAACAGTTTGTAGCAATGTTTCCAAGAAGAGGGAAAGCATTGTTCAAAGTGGTGAACCACACGATCGAACTTGCCTTGTTTTTATATCTGATTCCATATGCAGTTCTTTATCTAAAGAGTGCATTTGAAAGTGGACAGGTAAGTCCCGCATGTCAGATTCCAATGTATTATATTCAGGCAGCCCCGCTGTTTAGTTTTGTTTTAGTAGCATTTCGTATCATCCAGCGTTGGATCATTGAATTTAAGATTGTGATCCGCAAAGATGAGGAAAAGGAGGAAAAATAAATGTCAGCAGCAGTCGTATTTTTACTCTTCTTTATTTGTCTGATCATTGCAATTCCGATTTCGATCGCCCTTGGGATCGTATCTGTACTTCCAGGAGCATTTGATCCATCATTTACAGCAAGCGGGACATTTGTCATTCGTTCTATGCTTGGAGGAATTGATAGTTTCCCATTACTTGCAGTTCCAATGTTTGTATTATCTGGAATGATCATGGCAAAAGGGGGAATCTCTAAGAAGATTTTTGACGTTTTTGCGTTTTTTATAGGAAAATTAACGGCAGGAATGCCATGTGCAGTAATTGTAACCTGTTTATTTTATGGAGCAATCTCAGGATCTGCACCTGCAACTGTAGCAGCAGTAGGAAGTATGACAATTCCGATCTTAGTTCGTTTAGGATATGACAAGTCATTTTCAACAGCAATCGTAGCAGTTGCGGGTGGGCTTGGAGTTATCATACCGCCAAGTATCCCATTTATCATGTATGGTATGGCATCTGGGGAATCTGTAAGTGATCTGTTTATGGCAGGAGTTGTACCAGGATTATTGATTGGTGCCTTATTGATGGTGTATGCCATTTATTATTGTAAAAAACATGGAGAAGATAAGGAAAAGATCGCAGCAGAGATCGATCAGTTACATGCAAAAGGATTTATTGGAGTATTTAAAGAAAGCTTTTTTGCAATCTTAAGTCCGGTTATCATCCTTGGATGTATTTACACAGGAATCGCATCCCCAACAGAAGCAGCGGTTATTTCTGTATTTTACTCTTTAGTAGTCAGTTTATTTATCTATAAATCCATGAAATTTAAAGATATCTGGGGAATCATGGTAGAAGGTGTGAGAACATATGCACCTATTCTGTTTATCTTGGCAGCATCCATTGCATTCTCAAGAGTATTAACATTGATGCGTGTACCACAGTCCATTAGTGCATGGATCTTAGGTAACTTCCATAATAAGATTGTGATCTTGCTTGTGATCAATATATTCTTGTTGATCGTAGGTATGGTCATGGATACGACACCAGCGATTCTTATTTTGACACCAATTTTATTACCGATCGTTACAGCAATCGGTATGAATCCGATTCATTTTGGTGTTATGATGGTTGTAAACCTTGCAATTGGTTTCGTTACACCACCAATTGGAGTCAACTTATTTGTGGCATCATCCTTAACGGATATTCCAGTGATGAAGATCGCACAGAAAGCAATGCCGCTGATTATCTGCTTCCTGATCGCATTACTTCTGATCACATTTATTCCACAGATCAGTCTGGCACTTTTATAAGGAGGTTTAGGATTTCATGAGAAAAATCATAAAAAGATCCGTCGTAGTTCTTCTTGCAGGAGTCTTATTATTCAGTTTATCCGGATGTAAGAAGAAACAAAAGAAAGACGAAGTACAAAGATATGCATGGCCGCTTGGAACTTCCAGTCCGGAAGATACGGTAACACAGCTTTATGCAGAGAAGTTTGCAAAAGAAGTTTCCAGATTAAGTCATGGAAAGATGAAGATCGAAGTTTATCCAAACAGTACACTCGGAGGAGACCGTGAGCTTCTTGAGAGTTGTAAAGATGGGGATATCCCATTTGTCGTACAGAATACTGCACCACAGGTAACATTTCTTCCAGATACCGCAGTATTTGACCTGCCAAGTGCATTTACAACGATCCAACAGGCACGAGCAGCTGTTGATAATGAAGAGTTCTATCAGAAGATGGAGAAAGTCTATCAGAAGGGTGGATACAAATTACTTGGATATGCCGATCAGGGATTCCGTGTTATGTCTACCAATAAGAATGTTAAGAGTATTAACGACTTCAAAGGGCAGAAGATCCGTACGATGGAGAACAGCTATCATTTGAAGTTCTGGAAGACACTTGGAGCGAATCCAACACCAATGACATTCAGCGAAGTTTATATCGGACTTCAGCAGGGAACGATCGATGCACAGGAGAATCCTTACGAAGTTATCGTTTCCAGCAAATTATATGAACAGCAGGATTATGTTGTAGAGACAAACCATCTACCACATTATATTTCGCTGATCGTCAGTGATGCATTCTATAATAGTCTGTCAAAAGATCAGCAGAAGATCATCGATCAGGCATCACAGACAGCGAAAGTGTATGCGAGAGAAGCATCTGATAAGCGAATTGCAGACCGTATCAAGATCATTGAAGACAGTGGTACAAAGATTGTGAAACTTGATACAAAGACACAGAAAGAGATGCGTAAGCAGGCACAGCCAGTTTATGATGCGATTAAGAAGAGTATCTCAAAAGATATTTATAATGCATATTTAAGTGGTGTAGAGAAATAAAATGAATGATATGAGACTAGAATTTTTGAAAAAACTGGTCTCATATTTTGTTTTCTTCTTGCTAATTGTAAAAAGCTGTTATAAAATAAACAAGATTGAACAATGTAAAGATGTAAAAAGGAAGATAAATTATGTTTCAGAAATTCTACCCGTCCGAAGATATCAGAAGTACTTATGATATTGATTTCGAACGATACTACAAAGAAGGATATCGAGGAGTGATCTTTGATGTCGATAATACGTTAGTACCACACGATGCACCAGCAGATGAAAGAGCAAAGAAGTTATTTAAGAGACTGGATGCGATTGGTATGCAGTATTGTTTTACAAGTAACAACAAAGAACCAAGAGTGAAAGCGTTCTGCGAGGCAGTTGATGGAAAATATTATGTATACAAAGCAAATAAACCATCAATCAAAGGATATGAGACAGCAATGAAATTGATGGGAACGGATAAGAAGAATACATTCTTCGTTGGAGATCAGTTGTTTACAGACGTTTATGGAGCGAACAGAACAGGTATACATAGTATTCTTGTAACACCGATGAATCCGAAAGAAGAGATTCAGATCGTCATAAAGCGTTATTTTGAAAAGATTGTGTTGTGGCAGTACCGTAAGAAAAAACATTAATGAAATAATAAAAAACATGGGTCAGATCTTTGTTATCTGGTCCATGTTTTTTATATATTTACAATATATTTCTTATCTTTCAAAGAAAGGTTTGAAATCAAAATTATGATCTTAGATGAAATCCTGACGTTCTAATGCAACTAAAATGTCACGACCTTCTTTTACACCTTCGATGATACGACGTGTCTGAGCACTGTCACCGATATTAAGTACTTCAACACCTTCATAGATGAAGTGGTTGTATAATTCCTGAAGAGAAGGAGTTGCAGACTGCATTCCAAGACATACAAATCCATAATCGAAGTCTAATTCAAGATCTTTATAGTCATGTCTTACAATAAAGCTGTGATCTTTAACTTCTAATAAAGAAGCATTTGGATACTGATTTACTTTATTCTTATTCATGAATTCGATAGAACCAGTCTTAGTGATAAAGTCAAGGTTCTCACCGAAGTGAGCTTTCTGCTCAACGATCGTTACATCAGCTTTTCTAGGAACAAAGAATTCAACAACGTCAAGTCCTACGTTACCACCACCGATCACAACAACTTTCTTACCAGATAAATCTTCTGGATAAGAATCTACGTGATCTACCAGATCAAAGATCGTAGATACATTACCTGCTTCTAAGTTCTCTTTCAATCCAGGGATATTTGGAAGAAGAGGAACGGATCCTGTTGCGTTAACAACGATATCTGGTTTGAAACCTTCGATAAATTCGATAGAAGCTTCTGTATTCTTACAGATAAACAGGTTCTTAAGTTTCATTGCACGACGTTCTAAGTACTGAGGGAAATATCCAAGACGCTGTTTGTTAGGCATCTTTCCTACACGTCTGGCAAGTCCACCGAGTTCTCCTGATTTCTCGATCAGAACAGTTGCACATCCAACTTCAGCGGCTGTGCATGCAGCTTCAAGACCAGCAGTACCACCACCAACAACAACAACGTTGCATGGTTTCTTTAATTTCTTATCTTTATATAATGAACCTGAAACAAGAGCAGGATTGATGCTGCATCTGATAGGTTCATCCCCTAATGTTGCTGTACATCCATTGTTACATGAGATACAACGATTGATATCATCTGTGTTACCAAACTGAACTTTATTTACCCATTCAGGATCAGCGATCAATCCACGTCCGATTGCGATCAGATCTGCTTCACCATCTTCAAGAATACGGTTTGCAACTTCTGGTTCACGGATATTACCACTTGTCTGACAAGGCTTTCCAGTCTTTTCTTTGATTGATTTAGACATATAAGATTTCCATCCATCTGGAAGGTAATCTGCATCATACTGGTACTGGATAGAACATGTAAGTCCAGCAGAAACATCAAATACATCAACGTAATCTTTGAAATATTCAACGATCTCTAATGTATCATCTAATGTGTTACCACCTTCAGCAAGTTCATCAGCACTGATTCCTAAGAAGATAGGAATATTTTCACCAACTGTCTCACGAACAGCTTTTAATACTAATGTAGTGAAACGTGCACGATTCTCTTTAGATCCACCAAATTCATCAGTACGGTCATTTGTTGTTGGAGATAAGAACTGGTTTAATAAATAACCATGTCCAGCCTGAATCTCAACAGCATCAAATCCTGCTGTAACTGCACGTTTTGCTGCTTCAGCAAATTTATCAACGATCGTGTAGATTTCATCTGTTGTTAAAGCACGAGGAATATCACCACCAACTCTGGATGGAATATCAGATGCAGATACTGGCTGGATGTTTGTCATCTTACCATTTGCTACAGAACCAGCATGGTTTAATAAGATGCTGATCTTGGATCCGCAGTCATGGATGCTTTCACATAATCTGTATAATCCAGGAATATAGTTATCGTGGTCGATACGAAGCTGGTATGATCCGCTTGCTCCCTGTGGTGAATAAACACTCGCAGCTTCAATTGTGATCAGACCTGTTCCGCCCTTTGCACGCTGTTTATAATAATCAATGATTCTCTCATTTACTTCTCCGGTATGCTCAGCAAAATTTGTTCCAATGGGAGTCATGACAATTCTGTTCCTTAATGTCATAGATTTTACTGTGTACGGTTCAAATAATTTACGGAAATTCTTTGCTGCCATAATTATGATCCTCCAATTTGCTTAATAGTTTTCTAAAAATAATTATAGCAAAGTAGATATATAAATGCAATGAAGAATATGGTATACTATCCATAAATAAATTTTATGAATTGAAAGGAAATAGATTATGAATTTGAATCATTTGTACTATTTTCGGGCATTAGCTAAGGAAGAACACTATACAAGAACTGCAGATATGCTGTCCATTACGCAGCCAAGTTTAAGTCATGCGATCTCATGTCTTGAGAGTGAATTAGGAGTGAAATTATTCGAAAAACAGGGGAGAAATGCAAAATTAACGAAATATGGAGCATTGTTTTTACGTTATGTGGAGCAGTCGCTGGATATGTTGGATGAAGGAAAAAGGGTGGTAACAGAAACATCAGGAACCAGCGGTGGATTTATTGATATGGGGTATATCTTTACTTTGGGAAGTCATTTTATTCCAAATCTGATCAAAGGTTATCTGGAAGAAAAAGGGAAGAATCATATTCATTTTTCATTTGGACAGGGAACGACGAAGAAAATCGTGGAAGAATTAAAAGATGGGAAATATGATCTTGCATTTTCTTCTTATGTGGAAGGGGAAGATGAACTTGAATTTATTCCGGTTGGTCAGGAAGAACTGGTTTTGATCACACCAAAGGACCATCCATTGGCTCAAAAGGAAGAAATCGATCTTCTGGATACAATTGAATATGATTACGTATATTTTACAAAGAACAGTGGATTAAGGCCAGTGATCGACAGTTGTTTTTCAAGGATTAAAAGGCAACCAACGATTGCATATGAAGGGGAAGAAGATTCTTCTGTTGCAGGGCTTGTTGCAGCAGGATTTGGAATTGCGATCGTTCCAAAGATTCCGCTTCTTGATACAATGGATGTGTGTGTTCGTCCGATCATATCACCAGAGATCGAACGATATATATATCTTGTACTAAAAAAAGAAAAATATCTGACACCGGTTGTGAAAGATTTTATTTCATTTATCACAGATCAAAGTGAATTTGCCTAAATTATAGAGGCAATGAATTGAAAAAATATAGGAATGTATGATATACTGAACAAGACCACACTTCATTATCTGAGAAGTATGGGGACATTTAGTATAGAAAAGGAAAGAACAAGAAGATGAGTCAGTTAGAAGAGATTAGAGAGAGATTAGATCTGTGTGATAAGAAGATTGTCTCTGTATTAGAAGAGAGAATGGATATCATCAAAGAGATCATGGTCTACAAGAAAGAGAATGGATTGCCAATCCTTCAGCCAGAACAGGAAAAGAGACAGCGTAAGATGCTGCTCACACATGTGGATGAGAATACCTATAAGGATGAGATTCTTGATATATTTACTTATATTGTAGAAAACAGCAGAAGAATTCAGGCAAAGACATTATTTACACATAACATCTTATTGATCGGATTTATGGGAGCAGGTAAGAGTACTGTTTCTACATATCTAAGTAAGATCCTTGCATCTCCACAGGTAGAGATGGATGAAGAGATCGTGAAGAAAGAAGGAATGTCTATCAATAAGATTTTTGAAGAATATGGAGAGACATATTTCAGAAACTGTGAGACAAACCTTTTGATTGAGCTTCAGAAGAAGAATAACCAGATCATCTCCTGTGGTGGTGGAGTTGCGCTTCGTGATGAGAACGTTGCTGAGATGAAGAAGAATGGAAAGGTCGTTTTATTAACAGCATCTCCAGAAGTGATCTTAGAGCGTGTCAAAGACAATGATGACAGACCATTATTACGTGGGAATAAGAATACTGAATTTATTTCTAATATGATGGAACAACGCCGTCCAAAGTACGAAGCGGCAGCAGATGTTGTAGTGAACACAGATTATAAGACTGTGGAAGAGATCGCAGAAGAGATCGTTGTGAAGTTAACAAGAGATGCAGATTAATCAGTAACATACAAGTTTTGCCCCTGTTTATGGGCAGATGGAGGATGAGCGAATGCATGGATTTACCCAGTATACACCAACAAGAATCATTTTTGGAAAAGAGACACAGAAGCAGGCAGGAGAACTTGCGAAAAGCCTGAAAGCTTCCAAAGTATTCGTTGTCTATGGTGGAGGAAGTGTTGTAAGAAGCGGATTACTTGATGAGGTAACTGCTTCATTAGAAGAAGCCGGTCTTGAATATATGACAGTTGGAGGTGTGAAGCCGAATCCAAGGCTTTCATTTGCGAGAGAAGCAGTGAAGAAATCCATTGAATTTGGAACGGACTTTGTATTGGCAGTAGGTGGAGGAAGTGTGATCGATACCTCAAAGGCTGTTGCACATGGAACAGCGAATCCAGATACAGATATCTGGGAGTTCTGGTCTAAGAAACAGACAGTGAAGAAATCTCTTCCTGTTGGAGTTGTATTAACACTTGCAGCGGCAGGAAGTGAGACAAGCGATTCAGCAGTACTTACGAATGAAGAGACGAAGATCAAGAGAGGTCTTTCCACAGATTTCAACCGCCCGGCATTTGCGATCATGAATCCTGAACTTACATATACATTACCAAAGTATCAGGTAGGATGCGGCATTGTGGATATTATGATGCATACATTGGATCGTTATTTTACACAGACAGAGAATAATGAACTGACAGACGAGATTGCAGAAGGTCTGCTTCGTACAGTGATCAGAAATGGTGCGGTTGCGATCAAGGATTCACACGATTATAATGCGATGAGTGAGATCATGTGGGCAGGAAGTCTTTCACACAACGGAATTACAGGACTTGGAGCTGAGAAAGACTTTGCAGTGCATCAGTTAGGACATGAACTGAGTGCGAAGTTTGATATTGCACATGGGGCAAGTTTATCCGCTGTCTGGGGAGCATGGGCAACTTATGTATATGATGCAAAACCAGCCAGATTTGCGCAGTATGCAAGAAGAGTCTGGAATGTAGAAGAAGCTGACGATGTGAAAGCTGCACAGCAGGGAATTCAGAAAACAGTTGCATATTTTGCATCACTTGATATGCCGACAAGTTTTCGTGAGGCGAAAGAAATTGGTTCAAAAACAGACGAAGAAGTGAAACAAATGGCACATGGATGTTCCTATGAAGGAACCAGAACGATCGGTTCATTTAAGGTCTGTGATGAGAATGATATATACGAAATCTATAAATTAGCAAATAAATAGTTGATTCAACTATAGATTTAAGATAAAATAAAAAAAGATATAATTTAAGGAGGACAATTATAATATGGTTACAGCAGGAGATTTTAAGAATGGATTAACAATTCAGTTCGAGAATAATATTTACCAGATCATCGAATTCCAGCATGTAAAACCTGGAAAGGGAGCAGCGTTCGTACGTTGTAAATTAAAAAATATCAAGAACGGTGGAGTTGTTGAGAAAACATTCCGTCCAACAGAGAAATTTGAAAACGCTCATATCGAACGTAAAGAAATGCAGTATCTGTACAATGATGGAGAATTATTCTACTTCATGGATAACGAAACATTTGATCAGATCGCATTAGGACCAGATGTTATCGGAGATTCTTTAAAATTCGTTAAAGAAAATGAAAACGTTACGATCGTTTCTCACGCAGGGAATGCATTCCAGGTTGAGCCACCAATCTCTGTAGAATTACTTGTTACAGAATGTGAACCAGGAGAAAAAGGAAACACAGCACAGGGTGCTACAAAACCATGTATCGTTGAAACAGGTGCTCAGGTAATGGTACCATTATTCGTTAACGAAGGTGATACGTTAAAGATCGATACAAGAACTGGAGAATATTCTTCAAGAGTATAATCTTGTTATGAAAGATAAGAATCGTGGAATTATATGCATCATACTGTCAGCTTTTTCCTTTGCCCTTATGGCATTGTTTTTAAAGCTGTCAGGAGATCTTCCAGCGATCGAGAAGAGTTTTTTCCGCAATTTAGTTGCGGCGGTCATTGCATTTATTATGATCATTCGTAACAAGGAAAAGATTCAGATTCAGAAAAGAAATTTGCATTGGTTTATTCTAAGGTCCCTTTTTGGGACCTTAGGTATTTTCTGCAACTTTTATGCGGTAGATCACCTGGTGCTTTCAGATGCTTCATGTCTAAATAAGTTATCGCCATTTTTTGTTATTGTATTTTCTTATTTAGTACTGAAAGAGAAGATCACACCGACACAATGCGCATGCGTGATCGCAGCTTTTGTCGGTAGTTTATTTATTGTAAAACCAAGTTTCGCAGGCGGGATGACACCAGCAGCTGTGATCGGCTTTGCAGGGGGAATGTGTGCAGGTTTTGCATATACCTGTGTGAGAAAACTTGGACTTAGAGGAGAAAGAGGACCAATGATCGTGCTTTTCTTCTCAACATTTTCTATGTTGGCGTGTGTACCATATTTGATCATGGATTTTCATCCGATTTCAGCAAGGCAGTTATTCTTTTTGTTATTAACAGGATTAGCTGCTGCAGGAGGACAGTTTGGAGTCACAGCGGCATATACGTATGCACCAGCAAGGGAAATTTCTGTATATGATTACACACAGATCATGTTCTCAGCAATTATGGGGCTTCTCGTTTTTGGACAGCTTCCAGATATGCTGAGTTTTGTAGGATATTGTGTGATCATTGCAGCAGGAGTGATTATGTTTCTTTATAATAAGAGACGTGGAGGAAATTAGATGAAATTCATATCATGGAATGTCAATGGGATCAGAGCATGTGTGAAGAAAGGATTTTTGGATTTTTTCAATGAGACAGATGCCGATATTTTCTGCATTCAGGAAAGTAAGATGCAGGAAGGCCAGCTTGACCTGAATCTTCCGGGATATCACCAGTACTGGAATTATGCAGTGAAGAAGGGATATTCAGGAACAGGCATTTTTACAAAAGAAGAACCGATCAGCGTTTTTTATGGTCTTGGGATAGAAGAACATGATCAGGAAGGACGTGTGATCACACTGGAGTTTAAAGATTATTACTTTATCACAGTGTATACACCGAATTCACAAAGTGAACTGGCAAGGCTTTCTTATCGAATGAAGTGGGAAGAGGATTTTCTTGCTTATTTGAAGAAGTTAGAAGAGAAAAAGCCAGTGATCTTTTGTGGAGATCTGAATGTTGCAGTCGAGGAGATCGATCTTAAGAACCCAAAGACAAATAGAAAAAATGCTGGTTTCACGGATGAAGAACGTGAAAAAATGAGAACAATCCTTAGCAATGGATTTATCGATACCTTCCGTTATTTATACCCAGACCAGACAGGAATCTATTCCTGGTGGTCTTACCGCTTCAATGCGAGAAAGAATAACGCAGGGTGGCGCATTGACTATTTTATTGTATCAGAGTGTTTAAAAGATCGTATCAGTGATGCGAAGATCTTAACAGATGTGATGGGATCAGATCACTGTCCGATCGAGTTGGATTTCAAATGAAAATTACAGACTGTGGATTGAAACAGATAATAAGAACAGAAAGAGGTAAAATCAGATGGTAGAATTAACAAACAAAGAATTCTTTCAGGATTTAGATCAGACAATTGCAGCTCAATTATTTGAACAGACAACGTATCCATGGGAGATTCTTCCATTGATCAAAGATTTTGTACTGGAAGTTGGACCAACACTATCAGTAGATGAATATGATCAGGTAGAAGAAGATGTATGGATCGCGAAAAGTGCAACGATCGCCAAGACGGCAACGATCAATGGACCAGCGATCATTGGTCCAGATACAGAAGTGCGCCCAGGAGCATTTATCAGAGGAAATGCATTGATCGGGGCAGGATGTGTTGTAGGAAATTCTACAGAGATCAAGAATGATATTTTATTTAATAATGTTCAGGTGCCTCATTACAATTATGTAGGAGATTCTATTTTAGGATATAAGTCTCATATGGGAGCTGGATCCATCACATCGAATGTAAAATCTGACAAGACAAACGTTGTGATCAAAAACGGAGAAGAAAAGATTGAGACTGGAAGAAAGAAGATCGGTGCGATCTTAAGTTCTCGTGTAGAAGTAGGATGCGGAACTATCTTGAATCCAGGATCAGTGGTTGGTCATGATACCAATATTTATCCATTATCTATGGTACGTGGATGTATCGCACCAAACAGCATCTATAAGAACGCAGGAGAGATCGCTCAAAAACGATAGGACCTGTAATGGAGGGAAACCATATGAAAGGTGCAAAATATATACTAACAGCAGCGGTGATCGCAATGAGTAGCGTGATGATGACGGGATGCTTTAAGCCGTCAAAAGATGCTGTCGTGGAATCAAAATATTATCAGAGTCTTAAAGATCAAAGAGATAAACTGTCTGTTCAGTTAAAAGAAGAAAAGAAAAAAACAAATTCACTAAATAAGAAGATCAAAGCAATCCATGCAACTTCTGGAGATCAAAAGATTGCAGACTACAAAAGTCGTGTCAAAGACAGCAGGATCATTAAAGTTGACTTTGCAACGAATACGATCAAGAATCAGAGTTTTGCAGTAACGAATATTCCTGTCTGCAAATATGTAAAGAAGATTGTAACTGGATGTAATCGAATGATCGGAATCACACCAACCGATGTAGAGAAGCAGTATAAACAAAGTTATTCTTATGCGTTGATTGATGAAGATAATACAACGTTTGAATTCAAAGTATATGGTGACAGTTATATTGTGTTTGATGAGATTCCAGAGAATGTTTACGCATATAATGGTGCTTCAACCGTTGGAGATGCGTTGATCGATGCCAAAGAGCAGAAGAATTACAGTAACGTAGCAGCAAGAATTGCAGATGCTCAGATTGTTGTAACAGATAAGAAGATGAAATTTAATGATACAGCGATCAAAGTATCTAAGATTATTGAGAAAGCGAAGAAGTTATCTGGAAAAGATGCCACACTGGATACAGCCTCATGGAATGAGTATCGTTTCTATACAAGTGGTACATTAACAAAAATACTTCTCGGAGATCGTACTGTCATTGGAATCGAAGATAAGAATGGGAAACAGACTTTTTATCAGATCAGTGACAAACAAAAGAAGAATCTGAAAAAATATATGAAATAATAAATGAAAGAAAGACGTTTTGACGTATTGAAAACATATGTCAAAACGTCTTTTTTTTGTGCTTTTATGAGCAAAGATGAACATAATAAAAATTTCTTTGAATCAGTTATTATAAATTTTTATAACGATATTTGTTGACATGTATACAGAAATCTTATATAATCCAATTCATACAAAACATACAGAAATAGTATGGAATTAAAATAAAGGAGAAGAAACCATGAAAATAAGACAACAAAAAACTATAGAAAAGAATATCTGTAAGAAAATGATCCTTTTAAGTTTCTGTATGATTCTTATGGTTTCTATGGCAGGATGTGGAAATAAGAGAAAAGAAAATCTTACGATCACAAATGTCTCTTATGATCCGACAAGAGAGTTTTATGAGAAATACAACAAAGATTTTATCAAATATTATAAAGACAAATATGGAAAGAAAGTCGAAGTGATCCAGTCCCACGGTGGTTCTGGAAGTCAGGCAAGATCAGTAGTAGAAGGAAGCAATGGTGATGTTGTAACACTGGCCTTAGAACATGATATTTCGCTGATCGAACAGACAGGACTTATAAATAAAGGGTGGCAGAAGAGATTTTCAAATGATTCTGCACCATATACATCAACGATCGTCTTTCTTGTAAGAAAAGGAAACAAGAAAAGCATCAAAGACTGGAAAGACTTGATCAAAAAAGGAGTGGAAGTCATCACACCAGATCCAAAGAGCAGCGGGGGTGCCTGCTGGAATTTTTTAGCAGCTTATGGTTATGCGATTGATACTTATCACGATCAGAAAAAGGAAGAACAATTCCTGACAAAATTATATCAGAATGTATCTGTTATGGATTCAGGAGCCAGAGGTTCTACGACAACCTTTGTAGAAAATAAAAAAGGTGATGTCTTGATCGCATGGGAGAATGAAGCAATTCAGACAGTTAAGAATTATCCAGATAAATACGAGATCATTACACCAAGCATCAGTATCTTGGCACAGCCAAGTGTAAGCCTTGTTGATGATAACGTAAAGGTCAATGGAACAAAGAAGATCGCAACAGAGTATTTAAAATATCTCTACAGTGACAAAGCACAGAAACTCGCAGCCGAAGAAGGATACCGGCCATCGAATGAAAGAATCTTAAAACAGTATCAAGGTAAATTTAATCTGAACATGAAACTATATAAGATCAGTGATTTTGGAGGATGGGATCAGGCTTACAAGAAATATTTTGAAGATGGAGCGTTGTTTGACAAGATTTATATAAATCAATAAAAAGGCAGGAATGAAGATGAGTAATACAAATAACGAGAATAGGACATTAAAAAAAGCGAAAAAAGCAAGGGTCATTCCAGGGTTCGGATTAACGATGGGAGTTACAGTAACGATGTTATCATTGATCGTACTGATTCCATTAGCATCCGTATTTGCATACGCACTAAAATTATCGCCGAATGAATTCTTTACATTAATATCGAAAGAAACAGTAAGAAATGCATTTATCACAAGTATCGGAAGTTCGTTTATTGCAGCATTGATCAATGTTGTGTTTGGGCTGATCATCGCATGGGTACTTGTAAAATATGAATTTCCGGGGAAACGATTAATGGATGGGATGATCGAACTTCCTTTTGCACTGCCAACCGCAGTTGCTGGTATTACATTATCAAAAATGTATGCAGAAGATGGAATGATCGGACGATACTTTGCACACTTTGGAATTAAGATTTCTTATACAAGGATCGGACTTTTGATCGCACTTGTGTTTATTGGGATTCCATTCATCGTAAGAGCGGTTCAGCCAGTGCTTGAGAAAATGGATGACCAGTATGAAGAAGCAGCGTATATGTTAGGTGCAACACCGATAAGAACATTCTTTAAAGTCATTTTACCAGAATTAAGACCTGCATTATTAACAGGATTTGGACTGGCATTTGCAAGGGGAATCGGGGAATACGGAAGTGTGATCTATATCTCAGGAAACAGTGCCAAGGAACATACACAGATGATCTCTTATGTGATCATGCAGAAATTAAACTATATCGACTATAAAAGTGCAACAGCTATTGCTCTTGTCATGCTGATCATTTCCTTTGTGATGTTATTTGTGATCAATATCATACAGGTAAGACAGGCAAGAAGAGTCAATGCACAGTAAGGAGAAGATCATGAATGAACAGCAGAAGTTTGAAAAAAGAAAACAGCGAACGAAGATCATCCTGATCACGATCAGTGTTTTATTTATGATCGTCATGTTGGTCTTACCGTTATTTTCCGTTATTACAAATTCATTAAGTGAGGGATTTAAATTTTATGTAAGTTCCATATCAACGGAGTATGTAAGAAGCGCTTTATTTGTAACGATTCTGGCAACGCTTGTTGCGGTAACGATCAATACATTTTTCGGGATCATGGCAGCATTTTTATTGACTAAATTCAGTTTCAAAGGAAAACAGGTTTTAGCAACTTTGATCGATATTCCATTTTCCATTTCACCAGTTATCGTAGGCCTTGCATTCTTGATGACATTTGGAAGACTTGGATGGACGTATCCAGCGATCCGAGCGATCAACACCTTCTTTGGAACGAATATCCGGATCGCATTTGCGATTCCAGGAGTCATTTTAGCAACCATTTTCGTGACCTTCCCATTTGTGTCAAGGGAGATCATACCGATCTTAAACTCACAGGGAAAAGACGAAGAAGAGGCAGCAGCATTGATGGGAGCCAGTGGATTTACGATCTTTCGAAAGATCACACTTCCTCAGATGAAATGGGGATTGATCTATGGGATCATCTTATGTAGTGCCAGGGCATTAGGAGAATTTGGTGCAGTTAATGCACTTTCCAAAACAAGAGGTGAGACATTTACCTTACCATTGGAGATCGATGCCTTATATATGTCAGGAACAACATCATCGATCACAGCAGCTTTTGCAGTATCATCGGTTTTAGTATTGATCGCGGTCGTTGTACTGATTTTAAGAAATATTGCATGGTACCGCTCACAGGACAAACAACAGGGAAAGGACGGAAGATAAAATGTATGTCGAAATGAGAAATATCTATAAACAATACGGAAACTTCCGGGCATCAGATAATGTAAGTTTTGGAATTGAAAAAGGGAAACTTGCAGCGTTGCTTGGGCCAAGTGGAAGTGGAAAGACAACCCTGCTTCGAATGATCGCAGGATTGGAAAATCCAAATGCAGGAGATATCTTTATTGATGGAAAGAGAGTCAATGATATTCCGGCAGCAAAACGAGGAATTGGATTTGTATTTCAAAGTTATGCACTATTCCGATATATGACAGTCTTTGATAATATCGCATTTGGACTAGAGATTGCAAAAATGCCGAAGAAACAGATCAAAGAACGAGTTTTTGAATTACTGGAATTAACGGGGTTATCAGGACTTGAAAATAGATATCCGAATCAGTTATCTGGCGGGCAGAGACAGAGAGTTGCATTTGCAAGAGCATTGGCTCCAAATCCACAGGTATTACTTCTTGATGAACCATTTGCAGCGATCGATGCAAAAGTAAGATCAGAGCTCCGACTCTGGCTAAAAGAAATGGTATCAAAGCTTGGTATCACAAGCATTTTCGTTACACATGATCAGGATGAAGCCGTAGAGGTTGCTGATGAGATCTTGATCACAAATCATGGAAAGATTGAGCAGATGGGAAGCCCATTAGAGATTTATAAATCACCAAAGACGCCATTTGTAGCCCAGTTTGTTGGAAGATCATCCATCGTAGAAAATTATGAATCCCTAAAAGGATTTGAAAAAATAGAACGTGCACAGAAAGCGATCGTCAGACCAGAATTCCTTGAGTTAGCAAAAAAAGGGGAATTAAAACGATATATGAGTGCATCAGAAAAAGGAATTGTAGAAGATGTGATCTTTAGTGGAAGTCGACTGGATGTAGTTGTAAATATCAATGGAATCAAAGTGACAGCTGAGAGATCTTTGGAAAAGGATCCGGTAAGCGTTGGAGAAGAAGTTGATATCATTATTTACCGTTTATATGTATTTGATGAAAAGGAAACTTATTTATTAGAGAATAAAGAAATGCAGGAAGGCGATGTCTTCTATATTTAAGAAATATACCAGAAAGGACCGATTATGGAAATTACAAAACAACAGATCATACATACCGATGTCCTGATCATCGGAGGCGGAACAGCTGGATGTTATGCGGCACTTACGATCAGGGAAAAAAGTGATGCAAAGATCGTCATCGCCGAGAAAGCCAATATCAAACGAAGTGGGTGCTTAGCAGCTGGAGTTAATGCGATCAATGCTTATATCGTAAAGGGAAGAAAACCACAGGATTATGTTGATTATGCGAGGAAAGATGCAGATGAGATCGTACGAGGTGATCTGCTTCTTACAATGTCAGAACATTTAAATGAAGTGACAAGCAAGATGGAACAGTTAGGATTGGTTATTTTAAAGGATGAAAATGGTGACTATGTTGCCAGAGGAAATCGAAATATTAAGATCAATGGAGAAAATATCAAGCCAATCCTTGCAGATGCAGTAAATCAGCTAGATAACGTAGAGGTGATCAATCATTTGAATATCACCGATTATATCGTGGAAGATAACACGATCAAAGGAGCCTTCGGTTTCCATATGGAAAATGGAACAGCTTATGAGATCCGTGCCAAGAAAGTACTTTGTGCAACTGGAGGGGCAGCAGGGCTTTATAAGCCAAATAATCCAGGATTTTCAAGACATAAGATGTGGTATCCACCATTTAACACTGGTGCCGGATACGCAATGGGAATTGATGCTGGAGCTGAGATGACAACCTTTGAGATGCGTTTTATCGCATTAAGGTGCAAAGATACGATCGCACCAACGGGAACGATCGCACAGGGAGTCGGGGCAAAACAGGTAAACGCTAAAGGAGAGATTTACGAAGATAAATACGGAATCACAACTTCTCAGCGTGTCTATGGAACAACACAGGAAAATCTGGAAGGAAGAGGACCTTGTTACCTAAGAACCGAAGGAATTGAGAAGGAAAAAGATACAGACCTTAAGAAAGCATATTTAAATATGGCACCAAGCCAGACCTTAAAATGGATCGAGCAAGGCAAAGATCCAAGTGAACAAAGTGTAGAGATCGAGGGAACGGAACCATATATTGTGGGTGGACATACTGCCAGTGGTTACTGGGTAAACACAAATCGAGAGACAACAATCCATGGGCTGTACGCAGCCGGAGATGTCGCAGGGGGATGCCCACAGAAATATGTGACAGGAGCTTTGGTAGAAGGTGAGCTCGCAGCACTGGATATCGTAGAGAAATTAAAAGATCAGACGTTTGATATAACAGATAACAAAGAAGAACAGTTATTAGACGAGAAAGTCAAAGAATACAACAATATTTTATCAGACAAAGACAGTATTTTTACGATCGAGCAAATGGAAGAAGCGATGCAGAAAGTCATGGATGCTTATGCAGGCGGAATTTCAAGTCATTATCAGTTTAATGAAAACTGCTTAAATCTCGCAAAAGAAAAGATTAATAATCTGATCACATTATTTGGACAGTTAAGTGCTCAGGATTACCATGAATTAATGTTTTATTATGAACTAAAAGAACGATTAACGATCTGTCTGACTCTGATCGAACATTTAAAAGCAAGAAAAGAGACAAGATGGCACAGTTTTGCAGAAAATCTTGATCATCCACAAAAGAGTGATGATTGGAAAAAATACGTCAATACAAAGAAAGTGGAAGGAAAGATCAAAGTTATCTTACGAGAACTAGTAAAGGAGGATGAGCACTATGAGCATCAGAATTAACAAAAATAAATGTGTTGGATGCAAACGATGCTTAGACGTCTGTCCTGGAAGTTTGATAAAGACCGATGCAACTGGCAAAGCATACATCAAATATCCAAAAGACTGCTGGGGATGTACATCCTGTTTAAAAGAATGTAAAACAGGAGCCATCGCATTTTTCCTAGGAGCCGATATCGGTGGAATGGGAAGTGAAATGACAGTTAACGAAAGCAAAGATACGATTCTCTGGAAGATCAAAAAATATACCGGGGAAGAACAAACCATAGAGATCAACAAGAAAGATTCAAACAAATATTAGATTGGAGGACATCAAAATGAGCGAATTATCACATCTTGACCAGTTGGAGGCGGAAGCAATCTACATCATCCGAGAAGTTGCAGCTTCTTGTGAAAAACCAGTTATGCTATATTCTATCGGAAAAGACAGCTCAGTTATGTTACATTTAGCATTAAAAGCATTCTATCCGGAGAAACCACCATTTCCATTTTTACATGTTAATACAACATGGAAATTCAAAGAAATGATCAAATTCCGTGATGAAACAGCAAAGAAATACGGATTAGAAATGATAGAATACATCAATGAAGATGGTGTAAAACAGGGGGTTAATCCATTTGATAGTGGAGCCGCTTACACAGATATCATGAAAACACAGGCCCTAAAGCAGGCGTTAAATAAATATGGATTTACCGCTGCATTTGGAGGTGGACGTCGTGATGAAGAAAAATCTCGTGCAAAAGAAAGAATCTTCTCTTTTAGAAATGAAAATCAGGCATGGGATCCAAAGAACCAGAGACCAGAAATGTGGAAATTATATAACTCTAAGATCAAAAAAGGAGAAAGCATTCGTGTATTCCCAATCTCTAACTGGACAGAGACAGATATCTGGAAATATATTAAACGCGAAAAAATTGATATCGTTCCATTATATTTTGCAAAAGAACGCCCAGTGATCGAGAGAGATGGAAATATCATCATGGTCGATGATGACAGATTAAAATTAAGACCAGATGAGAAGATCGAATACAAGAGTGTGAGATTTAGAACCCTTGGATGTTATCCATTAACTGGAGGAGTGGAATCAAAAGCCTCAACACTTGATGAGATCATTGACGAGACATTAAGTGCGGTTTCTTCAGAAAGAACAACCAGAGTTATTGATAATGAAGCAGCAGGAAGCATGGAAAGAAGAAAGAGAGAGGGGTATTTCTAAGATGATAGGATTATTAAAATTTATTACTTGCGGTAGTGTAGATGATGGAAAATCTACACTGATCGGACATATTTTATATGATTCCAAGTTATTATATACAGACCAGGAAGAAGCATTAGAGTTAGACAGTAAAGTCGGAAGCCGTGGTGGAAAGATTGATTATTCCCTATTACTTGACGGATTAATGGCAGAGAGAGAACAGGGAATTACGATCGACGTTGCTTATCGTTACTTTACAACAGAAAAAAGAAGTTTTATCGTAGCAGATACACCAGGACATGAAGAATATACAAGAAACATGGCCGTAGGAGCATCTTTTGCAGACTTAGCAGTCATCTTAATTGATGCATCTCAGGGAGTGTTAGTACAGACAAGACGTCATGCAAGAATCTGTGCGTTAATGGGAATCAGACATTTCGTATTTGCAGTCAACAAGATGGACCTTGTAAAATACGATCAGGAAACATTCAGAAAGATCGAAGAACAGATCAAAGAATTACAGGAAGAATTATCTCTTGCAAATGTAAAGATCATCCCAGTATCCGCAACAGAAGGGGATAACGTCACAACAAAATCAGACAATATCCCATGGTATACAGGAGAACCATTACTTGAATACTTAGAGACTGTTGATGTTCGCGAGAAATCCGAAGAAGAAGGATTCTACATGCCAGTTCAGCGAGTATGCCGTCCAAACCACACATTCCGTGGATTCCAGGGACAGATCGAATCCGGACAGATTTCTGTCGGAGATGAGATCGTGACATTACCAAGCAAAGAACATGCAAAGGTTAAGAGTTTATTAATTGGTGATAAAGATGCACAGACAGCTGAAAAAGGCCGTCCAGTAACGATTCAGTTAGACCGTGAAGTGGATGTATCCAGAGGATGTGTTCTGGCAAATAAAACAGAACTTCCAGTCAGCAAATCATTTACAGCGACAGTTCTTTGGATGGATGACGGAGAATTGTTACCAGGAAAAGAATATTTCGTAAAAATCGGAACAAAAGAAATTCCAGGAATCGTAACAAATATTCAGTACAAGATCGATGTCAACACAGGAGAATACATTCCAGCAAACAACTTAAGAAAGAATGAGATCGCAGTATGTGATGTTATCTTGCAGGAAGAAATTGTCTTAGACGAATTTGATGATCATAAAGTCTTAGGAGAGCTGATATTGATCGACCGTATCACAAACATGACATCTGCATGCGGAGTAATCAAAAATTCCGAAGTTGACGAAGAAACAGACCTAAAATGCGTCTTTGCACATGGAAAATTAAAAGCCAATGGAGACATCTTTGAAGAATTCTACTACAACATGGAAAGTATGACAGTCACAAAGATCAAACCATCTGGAAAATCCTACACGATCGGAGATGAAATTCCAGTAGAAGGAGAAAGCTATCAGTATCCAGACTACTTTGATGTCATCGTATTCAGAGACAAAGTAGCCGTGCAGATCAGAGACAGAAAAGTATCAGCAATTCTTCCAATCGAAGAATACGAATACAAAGGCCTGCCACTGATCAATGGACGAGGATTTAAGATTCTGGTTGATTCCAAAGAAAAAGCAGACAAACTGTTTGCAGAATTAAAAGAACAAGGATATAAACCAGGAAGCGAATTCTTTAACCGTTGGTTACAGTTTGAAGTATATCGTAAGATTGTGTTTAGGGATAGTATTTACTAATTAAATTGTAATTGTATAACGGAAATGTATCGAGTATTCATAAAAACATAAAAAAGATAGGGGTACGAAAAACGAATTCCATTGACCTTCTGTCAACGAATCCAAAACTTATCAGCCAATACCATTTAACATACACAATGTGTAGTGATTTGAATAGCGTTTCGTTGTATGAGTCAGAAAGAAGATAAGAAGAACTATTTATAAGAAAAAAGGATGACAACATGAGCACTTTTTGAATGCGTTTTTTACAAATTCGCAGCGCCCTGTGGTCGATTGTTTGAACGTAGCTGCGGGCATTTTGGCTCGCAGCAAGCGAGTTATCGAAGGAACAGGCGCGGATCAGCGATTTGTAAAAAACGCTTTCAAAAATGCGGAGTGTCATCCTTTTTTCTTTAAATAGTTCTTCTTATCTTCTTTCTGACTCATACATGCAACACTATTACAATCAAAACTTGTCATGAAATAATACTGACAAACTATAAATACTGACAACAAAATGTCACTATTGAATGTCGTCAAAACCATCATATCAATCGCTTGTCCAAACCACCCATTGTATATATAATAATACGTGAAAGGGGATGATACAGAGTGTCTAAGAAATCCGGATTAACAAAAAGACAGAAACTTATCATTGAGATGTTAGCAGCTTTTAATGCTGACGATCCAATTACAATACAGGCAATATCAGAAAAACTGAAATTAAGTTCAAGAACCGTATTAAGAGAAATGCCTCGCATCAACGAATGGTTTGAGGAGAATGACTTTAAACTAGTCAAGAAACCAAGAATCGGGATGTATGTGGATGAAGATGCAGAAACAAGAAACTATATTAAAGAACTCGTAGATATGGATGAGAACAAGCCAGTATACAGTAAAGCAGATCGCCAGATGATCATATTACTTGAACTGTTAACGATCAACGAACCACTCAAATATTTTTACTTTACATCCCTTTTTCATATTTCGGATGCAACATTAAGCAACGACCTGGAAGAGGTTGAAACATGGCTTGATCACTATAATCTGACTCTTTACCGAAGACCGGGAATGGGAATTTACTGGGAAGGAAAAGAGGAAGATTACCGTCAGGCAGTGACAATGGTATTGAGACAAAAGTTAAGAGGACATTCCTTAAAAGTATTGTTTGATAAAGAGAAAAAACTCAAAGAACGAATGTTTCCGAATCTTACGCAAGAAGTGTTAGATGATACAAGAGATATCATTAAAAATATGCAGGGAGTGTTAGATATAGAATATACTGACCATTCCATTAGGCATTTAAGCTTGTATTTATTGATCACACAAAACAGGGTAAGAATGGGACATGAGATCAAAGAAGAGAAAGACGTCAGATCGATCACTCATTTACCAGAATATCAGATTGCAAAATGGCTGGGAGGCAAGTTAAGCAATTTTGAAGGACATCAGCTCTCACAAGGAGAAGTATATAACATAGCAATGCAGCTTTTGGCAGCGAAGATCTGGAAAAACAAAAGTGAGAATAAGATCGATGAAGAAAGTTTTAAAGTCAGGCAGTTGGTCATGCGGATCATTGCTGAGATGGAAATACTTTTAGAAATGGAATTTTTTGAGAATGCGGTGTTGATCGATGGATTATGTAATCATATGAAACCAGCGATCAATCGAATGAAACAAGGCGTATTTACAGAAAATCAATACATTGATTTTTTAGAAGAAAAATATTCCAAAGTTTATGCGGCAACGATCAAAGCGTGTGAGTTCTTAAAAGAAGAATTACATATTAAAAAACTCCCAGAAGGGGAGATGGGGTTTATCGCATTATACTTCTGTGTAGCGGTTGAACAGCAAAAAGATAAAGAAGAAAAGTTATCTGTTTATGTTGCCTGCCCACATGGAGTTGGGACATCCCATATGCTAGCCGTTCATCTGAAGAAAGAATTTCCGCAGCTGATGGTACAAAAGATCATCTCGACAGCAGAGATCAAGGAAGAGGAGCTGATCGAAGAGGGAATTGATTTTATCGTTTCCACAGCAAAATTAAATCTGACATTTCCAAATGTCTATGTGAACTCTATTTTAACAGAGACAGATAAGAAAATGATCAATGCCATGATCAAAAATATCGACAAGAAGAAAAGAAAAAATCCCATAAAGACTGTAAAACCAGTCAAAAGGATTGGAAGAGAAGACATCGAGTATATGACACTTCTTGGAGAAGAGATCTTACAGGTATTAGATAACATTAAAATATCAACAGGTGAAAACATTAAGAATAAGAAACAATTGATCGAATATGCAGGAGAATTATTTGCACGAAATGAAACGACAGCAACAGAGATCACTTTTGCATTAAGCAAACGCGAGAATATCGCAAGCACATTTATTCCGAGTATGAATGCATTATTTTTACATTGTGAAACAAAAGGCATCAGACATTGCAGATTTGGTTTTGTCTATTTAAATGATGAGATCATTGAAGATGGGCAGCCAATCAAGGGTGCGATCTTGATGCTTGTTCCACAGGGAGATGGAAGTAAGGTTTATCGCGAAGTTATGAGTGAAATAAGCGGAGCATTAGCCGAGAAAGACCAGATCATCACTTACTTATTTGACAAAAACAGAAATGCAGTCGAGGCAGAACTTGAAACAAGTCTTGGTAACTATTACGAAAATAAAATGAAGAGAAGATAAAAACAAAAGGAGGATATTGTAAATGAAAAATGGATTACAAAAATTCGGTAAATTTTTAAGTGCAATGGTAATGCCTAATATCGGAGCATTCATTGCATGGGGATTCATTACAGCATTATTTATCGCAGATGGATGGATTCCAAATGCGAAGTTAGCATCAATTCAGCCATACATGTTAACATTCTTATTACCAATGCTAATCGCCTACACAGGTGGTAAACAGGTCGGTGGAGACCGTGGAGGAGTTATGGGTGCAATCGCAGTCATGGGTTGTATCGCCGGAGTTGGTGGATTTGATGGACAGCCAATGTTAATGGGAGCCATGGTTATGGGACCATTTGCAGGATGGGTCATCAAGAAATTTGATAAAGCAATGGACGGACATATGCCAGCCGGATTTGAGATGTTGATCAATAACTTCTCTGTTGGTATTTTAGGAATGATCGTAGCGATCATTGGATACTTTATCATCGGACCATTTATGTCAACCGTATTAGCAGTGTTAACAGCAGGAGTTAACGTACTTGTAAAAGCAAAATTAATACCTTTAGCAGCAATCTTTATCGAACCTGCCAAAGTATTATTCTTAAATAACGCGATCAACCATGGTATCTTTACACCAATTGGTATTGAACAGGCAAAAGAAGCTGGTAAATCTATCATGTACATGTTAGAGGCAAACCCAGGACCAGGACTTGGAGTATTATTAGCATATGCAGTATTCTCTAAAGACAAAGTAACAAAATCATCTGCACCAGGTGCGATCATCATTCATTTCTTCGGTGGTATTCATGAGATTTACTTCCCATATATCCTGATGAACCCAATCGTGATCATCGCTCCGATCGTTGGTAACATTTGTGCGATCACATTCTTCACATTTACAAAATGCGGACTTATTGGACCATCTTCACCAGGATCAATCATCGCTTATTTATCAATGTCACCAAAGAGCCAGATTCCATTAACGATCTTAGGTGTACTGATCGCAACTGTAGTATCATTCTTGATCGCATCACCTATCATTCGTATGTCAGATGGTAAGAGTCTTGAAGATGCACAGGACGATATGGCAGCAAAGAAAGCAGAATCTAAAGGAATCACAGTTGACCCAGGAGAGAAGAAAGACGCAGATAAAGTTAAGAAGATCGTATTTGCATGTGACGCAGGAATGGGATCATCTGCAATGGGAGCTACAAAATTCAGAAATCGTGTGAAAGCACAGCGCCCAGATCTTACAGTGATCAATACATCAGTAGATAACATCCCAGCGGATTGTGATATCGCAGTTGTTCAGGCAGTCTTAGCAGACAGAGCCAGAAAATCTGCACCACAGGCACAGTTAGTTATCATCAATAACTTCTTACAGGATCCAAACTTAGATGGATTATATGAACAGATGACAGCAAAAGTTGATGCATCAGCACAGACAGCTGCAGCTGTTGAAGAAGTTGAAACACCAGTAGTTACTGGAAATGCAAAGATCCTTGTAGAAGAAGGAATCAAAACAGGATTAAAACCAGTCGACAAATTCGAAGCGATCAAAGCAGCAGGAAAACTGTTAAATGAACTTGGATATGTTGAAGAAGGTTATATTGACGCTATGGTAAAACGTGAAGAAACAGTTACAACATACATGGGATTAGGTGTAGCAATTCCTCACGGAACAGGAGATGCCAAGAAGAAAGTACAGAAAACTGGTATCGTAATGCTTCAGTATCCAGAAGGTGTAGACTTTGATGGAGAAAAAGCTCAGTTAGTCTTTGGTATTGCTGGAATCGGTGATGAACATCTTGGATTATTAGCTAAGATCTCTGAGATCATCGAAGATCCTGAAAGATTAGAACAGTTAAAAACAACAGAAAATGTTGACGAAATCATGGAAATGTTTAAATAAGATTTAAACAAAAAAAGGTCAATTTAATAAGCGGGAAATTCTTCTCGCTTATTAAATACCTAAGATATATACTTATAGATTTATATTTTAATTTTAGGAGTGAAGAAAATGAAGAAAGCAATTCAGTTTGGAGCAGGAAATATTGGACGTGGATTTATCGGTGGACTGTTAAGCAAAGCAGGATATCATGTAGTATTCGCAGATGTAAATCAGGAAATCATTGATAAGATCAACGAAGATAAGAAATATACAATTTTTGTAAAAGACGTAGAAAGCAGCGAGATCGTGATCACAGATATCAGCGGAGTAAATTCAACAAAACCTGAACTGATCGATGAAGTAAAAGAGGCTGAGATCATCACAACAGCCGTTGGAGTAAGAATTCTTCCGATCATCGCTCCATCTATCGCAGAAGGAATCAAAGCAAGAAAAGAAAATGGTTCTGAAGAATACTTAAACATCATTGCTTGCGAAAATGCAGTCAAAGCAAGTTCTCAGTTAAAAGAAGCTGTTTATGGAAACTTAAATGACGAAGAAAAAGCATATGCAGACAAATATGTAGGATTCCCAGACTGCTCTGTAGACAGAATCGTGCCTCCAGTACGTTTAGATAATCCAATCGACGTCGTTGTAGAAAACTATTATGAATGGAATGTCGAAGAAGCATCCTTTAAGGGAGCTGTTCCACAGATCGAAGGAATGAATCTTGCAGATAACTTAATGGCATATATTGAAAGAAAATTATTTACATTAAACACAGGACACTGCATCACAGCATATCTTGGAAACTACAAAGGATTCAAAACGATCGATGAAAGTATCGCTGATGAGGAAATCTTTAAAACTGTTAAAAAAGCAATGCAGCAGAGTGGTATGGCATTAGTCAACAAATATGGATTTGACAAAGATGCTCACTTTAAATACATTGACAAGATCTTAAATCGTTTCAAAAACCCATACCTTGTAGATGATACAGCTCGTGTAGGTAGAGAACCATTAAGAAAATTAAGTGCAACAGATCGTTTAACAAAACCAACAATGACAGCATTAGAATATGGTCTTCCAGTGGATGCATTATTAGCAGGAATGGCAGCAGCATTAAAATATGATAATGCTGAAGATCCACAGAGCGTAGAATTACAGGATAAGATCAAAGCAAACGGAGTAAAAGCAGCATTAAAAGAAGTATCTGGAATCACAGATGAAAAGATTTTAGATGATGTCGTAGCAATCTACAAAGCAATGTAGTCGAAATAATATCAATAAAAATCAACCAAAAATCAAATTAACAACCTTTTTTCTTAACTCATATAATCATAATACAAAGTGTCAAGAAACAATTTCTTGACACTTTTTTCTCGCATTATAAATACAACTGTCTATTCAACAATTTCAATTCCATCAATATTCGGAACACACATCATAGAATAATTTGTATGATAAATGACAAATCCAGGTTTTGCCTTTGGCGGCTTTCTTAGTTCTTTTCTCTGAACATAATCAATCTCAACCTTCGGTGCCTGACGCCCCTTGGAATAATAAGCTGCAAGACGGCCAGCTTCTTCAAAGGTAGCATCTGGAAGAGTCTCCGCTTGTTCCTTTCGTACAATAACATGGGACCCAGCCATATTCTTTGCATGGAACCACCAATCCCCGCCATTTGCAAACTTAAAACTTAATTCATCATTCTGATAGTTATTTTTTCCAACATACATATGGAAACCATCAGAAGAGACAAAATGTAATGGTTTGGATTTTGCCTGTTTCTTTCCTTTTTTCTTTCCGTGGCTCTTAATATAACCATAATCAGAAAGTTCATCTTTGATCAGCTGCAGGTCTTTCTCATCTTCGGATAAAGAAAGAGCAGTAGAGATCGAATCGAGATGATCAAGATCAGCTTTTGTCTCCACGACAAGCTCAGAAAGAGCTTCATAAGTACGTTTTAGCTTATTATATTTTGCAAAAAACTTTTTGGAATTCTCCAAAGGAGTCTTTGTTGGATCAAGAGGGATCGTAATCTCTTCGTTTGTGTAATAATTCATGCAAGTTAAAGATTTTGCATTTGGCTCTAGTCCATATCCATATGTCTGTGTAAGTTCTCCATAAACTTTGAATTTCTCACGCTTCTCGGTATCCTTTAACTGACGAAGCTGTAGATCATATTTCTTGCTTGTCCTCTCAAGAGCAGTCTGCACGATCTTACGAAGGTCAGAAGATTTCTGCTTCATTCTTGTATATTTTTCCTTCTCAGAATAATACCCGATCAGCACGTCAAAAATAGAATCATATGTTTTCTCTGTACAGTCAGGATAAGAAGTTAAAGGAATACAAGAAAATTCCTTAGGTTCTTCCCCAGAATAAATGATATTTGGCTGATATGCCTCATCTTCTACAAGAGCATTTAATTTTACAAGCTGGCCATATAATCCAGCAGCACTATCATCGGTCAAAGAATCAGTAGATGCATTCCCATCGAGCCCAGCACGATAACAAAGTTCATTTGCGATCAAAGGACTCATACCTGTGATGGAAGTATAAAGTGCTTTACAAAGATTCAGTGGTTTGGTGATGATATGCTGATAAAAATTCTCCGTAGTCAGACTTGCTAAAGGATGTTTCCCTTTAGACGGTGGAAATGTGTAAGTACGTCCAGGTAAAACCTCTCTGACAGAACTGATATTTGCAGAGATGTGCTTGATACTATCTAAGATCACATCATCACTGTTTACAAAAATGATATTACTGTGTTTTCCCATGATTTCAACGATCAGACGTTTCTGACAGACATCTCCAAGCTCATCCAGATGCTCAATCTTAATTTCGATAATACGCTCAAAGTCAGGCTGTGTGATCGAAATGATCCTTCCACTGCTGATATGTTTACGAAGCAGCATGCAGAAATTTGGAGCCTGCATAGGGTTTGCTTTTCCTTCTTTCGATAAATAGACAAGAGGAAGAGAAGCACTGGCTGAGAGATGAAGTCTTGTTGTCAATCTCTCTTTTTTGATCACAAGCGTGATCTCGTCGGCCTCTGGCTGATAAATCTTATAGATTCTGCCACCAATGATCTGTTTATTAAGTTCTGATATAATATTTGAAATGACAAATCCGTCGAATGCCATGATAAATACCTCCTGGTAATAAAATCAGTTATCTAATTTAAAATAATAAGATAAATCCGTCAAACAATTATATCAGAAATTCGAAAAAGTATAAAGAAAAAACGATCAAATTCACAAATCATAGAAAGATAGTCGGGATTTTGTTGTAATTAAAATCATTTCTTATTATAATGAATATTAAGTGTACAATAAAATAATCTATGGAGGACAAGTCATTGAGAAAAGAAGCGTCAAAGAATGCATGGAAGCAGTTATACGACATTACATTAAAACTAGACAAATTAGAGCCTTGGAATTACCTTGGTGACACACAACTTGTAACCATTCAGCTAAAAGACAGAGAAGAACCTGTATTTTGCAGTGTGATGGGAAAATTCAGCGGAGAAAGAGGAATTGCAGTCTTTGATGGAGTTGAAGGCTTAGGAGATTTCTATATGATCCTTGGAAGTGAAGAAGGGGATCTTCCAGCACAGTATCTGATGGATGAACATTCAAGTCTTACATGTTTCTGGGGAAGCATGATGAATGTGCCAGATGAACAAAGAAAAGTTATCGATGAATTAGATATTCGTTTTAAGACGATCAGTGACTGGATTTACTTTGTTTCTTATAAGAAAGGTTACAAACCATATCAGTTAGATGAAGATGAAGTTGCACTTCTTATAGAAACTTATGAGAACCTGTATATGGTAGTGGAAGCAGTCAGACAGGGAGAATTAAACCCAGAAATCGAACAGGCAGAAGGTATCGTTCGCCGTTATAATACTGAAAATGATACTTGGGAAATGTTTGTAAAAGAGATACCAGAAGCTGAAAAAGAATTTCCGTCAGTGATGTTAGAAGATCAGGAATTAAAAGATGAATTAAAGAATCAAAAACAAATCGATCTTGAAGTGATTTTAGATTTTACTTATCTTCCAGTTATGGTAGAAGGGGAAGAAGAAGGGGAGCGTCCAAAGAATCCACTTTTATTTATGGCATATGATAATACCGATGGCGGTGTGATCACAATGGATATTTTAGAAGAGGGTGATGATGAGATCAGCAGAACATTAGGATTCTTTATCAGTTTTGTGCAGCAGAATGGAAGAATGAAGACGATCAAAGCAAGAAATCCATGGATTTTTGGAGCATTAGAGGATATTTGTGAATATTGCAGCGTGGACCTTGTATATGATCCGGTAGAGATCATGGATCAGGTGATCGAAGAAGTTGTTTCTCAGTTGTAGGAATTTCATGTAACATATCAAAAGATGAATTAGAGTGAACGAGGTTGACAAATAAGTTAAGGATTGGTAAAATACAGATAATTTGATGTGCTACCCAAGTAGCGCTTTAATTCGATAAAGTATCAAGGAGCGGCAAAAATATGAATAAAAAGAGAGTCCACACACCAGAAGGTGTCAGAGATGTATATGGAACAGAATATGGACAGCGAAGTAAGCTGAAGGCAAAATTAAACAAAGTCTTTGCATCTTACGGATATGAAGGGATCAGAACTCCAGGATTTGAATTCTTTGATGTATTTAACAGTGAAAAAGGAACCGTATCCGCAAGGGAGATGTTTAAATTCTTTGATAGAGAAGGAAATACCTTAGTTCTTCGTCCGGATGTCACACCATCCATTGCACGCTGTATTGCAAAGTATTTTAATGAAGAGAATATGGGAATCCGTTTATCTTATGCAGGAAATGTATTTTTAAATAACTCAAGCTATCAGTTGAAGTTAAAAGAAACATGCCAGTTAGGTGCAGAATTAGTCAATGATGCGTCTGTACAGGCAGATACAGAATCTATTGCAATGGCAATTGATTGTTTTCTGGCAGCTGGATTGACTGATTTCAGACTTTCTATCGGAGAAGTTGAATTCTTCAACGGATTGACACAGACGATCAAAGATGAAGAAGTCAAAACACAGCTTCGAGAGCTGATCTTAAATAAGAATTATTTTGGATTAATGGAATATGTAGAGACATTAGATCTGTCTGATAAGATCAAAGATGTATTTTTACATTTTAACGAACTGAATGGAGATGTAGCGATCTTAGATCAGGCAGAAGCAATGGTTGAGAATGAACAGTCTAAGAAAGCGATCAAAAGACTTCGCGATGTATATGATATCTTAAAATTATACGGCAAAGAGCAGTATGTAAGTTTTGATCTTGGAATGTTAAATAAGCATAATTATTACACAGGAATCATTTTCAAAGGTTATACTTATGGAACAGGAGATGCAGTTCTAAAAGGTGGACGATATGATAATCTGATCGAACAGTTCGGAAAGAAAGCCCCATCAGTTGGATTTGCGATCGTATTAGATGAGCTGATGATGGCATTAAGCCGTCAGGGAATTCATATGGAAGCAGATCATATGGATACAATGATCATTTATAAAGAAGCAACAATGAAAGATGCGATCCTTCGAGCAGAAGAATTAAGAAAAGAAGGAAAGAAAGTCATCTTAGAGAGAAAGAATGATCTGTGCAGCAAAGCAGACTATGAAAGATTTGCTAAAGAGCATCGCCTCGGTGGAATTCTTTATTTCATCTAATCAACAAATCGAGCAAAAGAAGGGAAACAAAAGACCATGAGATATATTACATTTGCCCTGGCGAAAGGGCGCCTTGCAAAGAAAGCGATGGCTTTATTAGAAGAGATCGGGATCACATGCGAGGAAATGAAAGACGAGAAAACAAGAAAATTAATCTTCGTAAACGAAGAATTAAAATTAAAATTTTTCTTATCCAAAGCAAGTGACGTGCCAACTTACGTGGAATATGGAGCAGCTGATATCGGTGTTGTTGGAAAAGATACGATCCTTGAAGAAGGAAGAAATCTATACGAAGTATTAGACTTGAAATTTGGAGCTTGCAAGATGTGTGTGTGCGGACCCAAAGAAGCGAAGAAATATTTAAACAGTAATGAGATCATCCGTGTGGCATCCAAATACCCACATATCGCTAAAGAATATTTCAATAATCAGAAATTACAGACAGTAGAGATCGTTAAGTTAAACGGATCTGTTGAACTTGCACCGATTGTTGGATTATCAGAGGTGATCGTTGATATCGTTGAGACAGGAACAACCTTAAAAGAAAATGGATTGGAAGTCTTAGAAGAAGTTTGCCCATTATCAGCAAGAATGGTAGTGAATCAGGTAAGCCAGAAGATGGAACAAGAACGAATCAGCAAGATCATCGTTGCACTAAAGAAGATCTTGGATGAAAAAGAATAGGCCGGAGGAGAGAAACATGAGAATAGTAAAAGTTAACAAAGATTCCATTGCAAATATTTTATCAGATTTATTAAAAAGAAGTCCTACAAACTATGGGGATTTTCAGGATAAAGTCGATGCGATCATCAAAAATGTCAGAGATAATGGAGATAAAGCTGTCTTTGATTATACAGCACAGTTTGATAAAGCAGAGATCAATGCAGAGAATATTTTAGTTACAGAAGAAGAAATTAAGGAAGCTTACGAAGAAGTGGACGATGAATTGATCAAAGTTATCCGTAAAGCGATCAAGAATATTCGTGATTTCCATGAAAAACAGATTCAGAAGAGCTGGTTTGAGACAAGAGAAGACGGAGTAATGCTTGGACAGAAAGTAACACCAATGGAAACTTGTGGTGTCTATGTACCAGGTGGAAAAGCAGTTTATCCATCTTCTGTTTTAATGAACATTGTTCCAGCACACGTTGCAGGAGTGAAAAATATCATCATGACAACACCTCCTGGAAAAGACGGAAAAGTTACAGCAAATACATTAGTTGCAGCGAAAGAAGCTGGAGCAACAAAAGTATATAAAGTCGGTGGAGCACAGGCAATTGCAGCGATGGCATTTGGAACAGAGTCTATTCCAAAAGTAGACAAGATCGTAGGACCTGGTAACATTTTTGTGGCTCTTGCCAAGAAAGCAGTTTATGGAAACGTAAGTATCGATTCCATTGCAGGACCAAGTGAGATCTTAGTGTTAGCTGATGAGACAGCGAATCCAAGATATGTGGCAGCAGACTTACTTTCCCAGGCAGAACATGATGAGATGGCAAGTGCGATCCTTGTTACAACAAGCGAAGAATTAGCACATAAAGTATCTGATGAGATTGACGGATTCTTAAATCAGTTATCAAGAAAAGAGATCATGGAGAAATCTTTAGATTCCTTCGGATATATTCTTGTTGCAAGCGATATGAAAGAAGCAATTGATACGGCAAACGCTATTGCGTCTGAACATATGGAGATCATGACAGCAAATCCATTTGATGTTATGACAAGGATCAAGAATGCAGGAGCGATCTTTATCGGAGCATACAGCTGTGAACCTTTAGGAGATTATTTTGCAGGACCAAACCACGTACTTCCAACAAATGGAACAGCAAAATTCTTCTCTCCATTAAGTGTTGATGATTTCATCAAGAAATCAAGTGTCATCTACTATTCAAGAGAAGCCTTAGAGCCAGTACACAAAGACATCGAATTCTTTGCGAATCAGGAACAGCTGACAGCACATGCTAATTCCATGAAAGTAAGATTTGAAGATAACCAGGAAGGATAAAAATATGAGTAGAAGTGCATCAATTGAGAGAAATACAAGTGAGACAAAGATCAAACTTTCCATTGATCTTGATGGAAATGGAAATGGAAATATCCATACAGGAATCGGTTTTTTTGACCATATGTTAAATGCATTTGCACGTCACGGATTTTTTGATCTTGATGTGGAAGTTGAGGGAGATCTCTATGTAGACTGCCATCATACGATCGAAGATGTCGGAATCGTACTTGGAGAAGCGATCAAACAGGCCGTTGGAGATAAGAAAGGGATCAAACGTTATGGATCATTTATGCTTCCAATGGATGAGACATTAATGTTATGTGCGATCGATCTGTCTGGAAGACCATATTTTGTGATGGATTGTGATTTTACGGTTGATCGCGTTGGAGAATTTGACACAGAGATGGTAAGAGAATTCTTTTATGCAGTATCTTACGGTAGCATGATGAATCTTCATTTGAAGAAATTACATGGAGAGAATAATCATCATATGATCGAAGCAGCATTTAAAGCATTTGCAAAAGCTTTGGATGAAGCAACCAGTATGGATCCAAGGATCACAGATGTACTTTCCACGAAAGGAGCCTTATAAGATGAGTAATGAGGCAAAACCATTAAATAGCAAGATGAGTTTTGATGAATTCAAATTAAACAGCGACGGAATGTTAACCGTTGTTGTACAGGATCATAAGACAAATGAAGTTTTGATGGTCGCATATATGACAAAAGAAGCATATGATAAGACGATCGAGACAGGGATTATGACTTATTACAGCCGAAGCCGTGATGAATTATGGATCAAAGGGGAGACATCCGGACATTATCAGTATGTCAAAGATTTATATATTGACTGCGACAGAGACACCTTACTTGCTAAGGTAAAACAGATCGGGGCTGCCTGCCATACAGGAAATTATTCTTGCTTCTACACAGATTTACTAGAAAAAGAAGATTAAGAACGTAATCTTTGTGAGAAAATATTTGTGTTTCTAAGTTCGATTTGGTATAATCGACTTTATAAGATAAGGAGGCAAGATTATGACAGCATTTTTATCAGAATTAGTCTCTTATGTATTGAAGTTTGCGATTCTTTTTGCATGCTCTGCGGCAGGAATTTATTTCGGAGTCGGTCGTGCGAAGGCAAAGAAGAAAGAATCATAAGATCATACATGATTAAGAGAAGATCATTTAGCTGCATGAGAATACAGGCTCATGCAGCTAAAAAGCCGTAAAGGCAAGGTCTTCTTAAATATAATGAAACGACACTAGGAGGATGAAACGTTGAGAGCATATGGAGTCAACGAACTCAGGAAGATGTATCTTGAGTTTTTCGAAAGTAAAGGACATTTAGCATTAAAGAGTTTTTCACTCGTGCCAAAGAACGATAACAGTTTATTACTGATCAACGCTGGTATGGCACCACTGAAACCTTATTTCACAGGACAGGAAGTACCACCAAGAACAAGAGTGACAACATGTCAGAAGTGTATCCGTACAGGAGATATTGAGAATGTTGGTAAGACAGCAAGACATGGTACATTCTTTGAGATGTTAGGAAACTTCTCTTTTGGAGATTACTTCAAACATGAAGCGATCGCATGGTCTTGGGAATTTTTAACAAAAGTGATCGGATTAGATCCTGACAGATTATATCCATCTGTATACGAAGATGATGATGAAGCATTCGAGATCTGGGAGAAAGAGATCGGAATCGCACCAGAGAGAATCTTCCGTTTTGGAAAAGAAGACAACTTCTGGGAGCATGGGGCAGGACCTTGTGGACCATGTTCAGAGATCTACTATGACCGTGGAGAGAAATACGGATGCGGAAGCCCAGACTGTACGGTAGGATGTGACTGCGACCGTTATATGGAAGTATGGAACAACGTATTTACACAGTTTGAGAATGATGGGCACAACCATTATACAGAATTAGAGAATAAGAACATTGATACAGGTATGGGACTGGAACGTCTTGCAGTCGTTGTACAGGAAGTAGATTCTATCTTCGACGTAGATTCTATCAAAGCGATCCGCGATGAAATCTGTAAAGTTGCAGGAGTTACTTATGGTACAGACCACGAGACAGACGTATCGATCCGTGTGATCACAGACCATATTCGTTCTGCTACATTTATGTTATCTGATGGTATCACACCATCTAACGAAGGACGTGGATATGTTCTTCGCCGTCTGATTCGCCGCGCAGCAAGACATGGAAGATTATTAGGGATCGATCATCTGTTCTTAACAGATATCAGTAAAGTCGTGATCCGTGAATCTAAAGATGGATATCCAGAATTAGAAGAGAAAGCAGAATTTATCTTCAATCATTTATCTCAGGAAGAAAAACAGTTCAACAAGACGATCGATCAGGGACTGTCTATCTTAGCAGATATGGAAAAAGCTATGAACGAGAAAGGCAGCAAAGAGCTTGCTGGTGCAGATGCGTTCAAATTATATGACACATATGGATTCCCATTAGATCTGACGATCGAGATCTTAGAAGAAAAGGGATTTACTGTAGATAAAGAAGGCTTTGAAAAAGAAATGCAGGTTCAGAGAGAGACTGCCAGAGCTGCAAGAAAGACAACAAACTACATGGGTGCAGATGCAACTGTATACGAACAGTTAGATCCAGCCATGACAACAAAATTCGTTGGATATGATGAACTTACTTGTGAAGGTGAGATCACAGCTATGACAACAGAGACAGAAGTTGTTTCAACTCTGAACAAAGGAGACAAAGGAACGATCGTCGCTGACCAGACAGCATTCTATGCTACAAGTGGTGGTCAGGAAGCAGATAAAGGTGTGATCATCAGCGGAGATGCATCTTTTGAAGTAGAAGATGTCATTAAATTATCCGGTGGTAAGTTTGGACATGTTGGACATGTAGTCGAAGGAACATTCAACGTAGGAGACAAAGCAGTCTTTACAGTGAATGAGAAGAACAGAGCATTAGGTGCAAAGAACCATAGTGCAACTCATTTATTACAGAAAGCATTAAGAGAAGTGCTTGGAACTCATGTAGAGCAGGCAGGATCTTTAAATAATGCGGAACATTTAAGATTCGACTTTACACATTTCTCACCATTATCTGATGATGAGATCGCAAGAGTTGAGAAGATCGTCAACGAAAAGATCGCTCAGGATCTTCCAGTTGTGACAAAAGTTATGTCTATGGAAGAAGCTAAGAAAACAGGAGCTATGGCACTGTTTGGAGAGAAATACGGAGACGAAGTACGTGTTGTATCCATGGGAGATTTCTCTGTAGAATTATGTGGTGGTACTCATGTGAAGAATACAGGAGCGATCACAGCATTCAAGATTTTATCTGAAACTGGTGTTGCATCAGGAGTTCGAAGAATCGAAGCAGTGACAGATCAGGGAGTATTTAACTACTACCATAAGCAGGAAGAAGAATTAAAAGAAGCAGCCAAAGCATTAAAAGCTACACCAGCAACACTGCTGACAAGAATTGAATCACTTCTTGCAGAAGTAAAAGAATTAAAGAGCGAAAACGAATCCTTAAAGAGCAAACTTGCAAAAGACGCTCTGGGAGATGTTATGGATCAGGTAGAAGAAGTAAAAGGAGTGAAACTTCTTGCAACTTCTATAGAAGACGTTGATATGAATGGACTTCGTGAACTTGGAGATAACTTAAAAGAGAAATTAGGAGAAGGTGTCATTGTCCTTGCTTCCCAGAAAGACGGAAAAGTATTCTTAGTTGCCATGGTAACAGACGAGGCACAGAAAGCAGGAGCACACGCTGGAAACCTGATCAAAGCGATCGCCGGATGCGTTGGAGGCGGCGGTGGAGGACGTCCAAATATGGCTCAGGCCGGAGGAAAGAATCCAGCCGGAATTCCAGAAGCAGTAGCAAAAGTAAAAGAAATTTTAGAAAGTCAAATTTCATAGTTGACAAAAATCTAAAATGTGATATACTAATCTAGTGCAAAAAATTAAAACCCAAACAGTCCTATGCACAAGTACAAGACTGGAGGGGAGGTCGGGAATAGAATGTCAAACGTAATCGTTAAAGAAAATGAATCTTTAGATAGCGCTCTTCGCAGATTCAAGAGAAACTGTGCAAAAGCAGGAATTCAGCAGGAGATTCGTAAAAGAGAACATTACGAAAAGCCAAGCGTAAGACGTAAGAAAAAGTCTGAAGCGGCTCGTAAGAGAAAATCTAAATAATTTTTACTTGATTGAAAAGATAAGCATCATTTACCTGGGAACAGGTATATGGTGCTTTTTTTCGGCATATATTAAACCAAATGCCACAAAAGGAGTTTTGCATGAAGAAGAAACCAAAAGAAGTGATTGCTAAAGGACTTTCTCTTCCAAGAGATGTGGTGTTTGGAGATTTCATTATAACCTTGACAGGAAACTGTGAAGCATACATAGAAAATTACAGGGGGATCGTATCATATGATGAGAATAAGATCTCCATTCAGGGGAATCATGTCGTATTAAATATCTGTGGATGTGATCTGGAGGTTGATTTTTACTCACAGGAATCAATGAAGATCAAAGGAAAGATCAAAAGGCTGGAATATGTATGATATTCTTTGAAAGGAGCATGAGAAATGCTTAAAATTCTGCACTTTATATTTGGAAGGCTGTATTTTCAAGTCAAAGGATATCAGACAGAGCGTTTTTTGAATCTCTGTGCAAAAAATCATCTTGTATTGTGGGAATTAAAACCAGTATCAGACGGCTATGTGTTTTTTATCAGACGAAGTTCTTATCAAATGTTGGAAGCATTAGCAGAGAAAGCAAATGTTGATCTTGCGTTACAAGGGCAAAAAGGACTGCCATATTTCTTAAAAGAACATAAAAAACGTAAAATATTATTTTTTTCCATGTGTTTGTGCGGTTTAATGATCCTTTCGCTGAGTCAGTTTTTATGGGAGATTACAGTTTCTGGAGGAGAAGTATATTCAGAAAGTGATATATTAAAGTATGTTACGGATAACTACTACCATATTGGAACATTAAAATACCAGATTGACTGTGATGCATTGGAAGACCATCTGAGGGAAGATTATGCTGAGATTGCGTGGGCATCCTGTTCGATTCAGGGAACAAGACTGCATATTGAGATAAAAGAAACTTTAGATCGTAAAACAAAGCAGAATCCCAAGAAACCATGTGATATCGTGGCAAATAAATCAGGGATCATTACAAAAATGGCGGTCAAAAGTGGAACACCGCTTGTAAGTGTTGGGGACAGTGTCAAAAGAGGAACAACTTTAATTTCTGGATTGATCTATTACTACAGTGATGATTTTACCGTGACACAGACGGATAAGATCAAGGCAGATGGTGAGATTGTGATGCGCACTAAAGAGGTGTACAACAATTCAATTCCCATGGAATATTACGAAAAGCTGATCACAGGCAAGAAAAAGAGCATCAAAAATTTATATTTTGGACAGTATCAATTCGATTTTCCCGAAAAGAAAAGACAGGATCATACAAATGTTATGACAAAGAGAAGATCATTAAAGATAGGGAAATCTTTTTATCTGCCCATTGGGATCACGATGCAGATAACTGAAAGATACAGGCCAAAGAAGAAAATCTTGACAAAAAAAGAAGCACAGTTAAAATTAAAAAAACAGCTGGAACGATATCTTATGAAGAAAGCAAAAGCAGGAGCAAAGATCGTTCACTGTGAAGGAAATTATAAAAAAAAGAACAACCGATATGAAGTTAAGGCATCGATCATCAAAGAAGAAAGTGTCGGAAAGATCCGAAATATCAAGAAATTAACAAAGAAACAAGAAGAAATGATCACACCAACAACAGCGCAGCAATAAATAAAAGTTATGAATCAGGCCATATGGATTTTGCCACTCAGGTTGAAAAACTTTGTAACAGATGGTAGAATACATAAGGAATATACACAAAGAAGGAGACTGAGAATTAGATGAATCCAGTTGAAATAGAAATGAATTTTCCGGCAGAACATGGCGGGAATGTATTCGGGCAGTTTGATGCCTATATGAAGAAAATCGAAAAAACACTGCATGTGAGTCTGATCCTGAGAGGTGACCATTTAAAATGTATTGGAACACAGCAGGCAGTCAATCATGCAATCTCCGTGATCGATGAATTACTCGAATTATCCAAACGAGGAAATGTGATCACAGAGCAGAATGTAAACTATGCGTTATCGTTATCAATGGAAGAGAAATCTCCCAGTCTTTTGGAGCTTGATAAAGATGTCATCTGTCATACGATCCAAGGCAAAGCAGTCAAACCAAAGACTTTAGGACAGCAAAAATACGTCGATGCGATCAAGAATAAGATGATCACATTTGGAGTCGGTCCTGCAGGAACTGGTAAGACATATCTTGCAATGGCAATGGCAATCACAGCATTTAAGAATGATGAAGTCAGCCGTATCATTTTAACAAGACCAGCAATTGAGGCAGGAGAGAAGCTAGGTTTCTTGCCTGGAGATCTACAGAGTAAAGTTGATCCATATTTAAGACCATTATATGATGCATTATATGAGATCCTTGGGGCTGACGCATTTATGAAGAATATGGAGAAAGGCTTGATCGAAGTCGCTCCATTAGCTTACATGAGAGGACGTACACTGGATAATGCATACATTATCTTGGATGAGGCACAGAATACGACACCTGCTCAGATGAAGATGTTCTTAACACGTATTGGATTTGGGTCCAAAGCGATCATCACGGGTGACTTAACACAGAAAGATTTGCCATTTGACAGTATTTCAGGATTAGAAGAATCTCTAAGAGTGTTAAGAAAAGTTAAGGAGATCGGGGTCTGTGAGCTTACCAATAAGGACGTTGTCAGACATCCATTAGTACAGAAGATTGTTGCAGCATATGATCAATATGAAGCAGCCAGATCTGCGAAAAAGAATAAGAATAACAATAACAAAAAGAACAGAAGATAGGAATGTTATGAGTATTATAATCGAGAATGAATACGAAGGGGAGATCAATATCCCTTATGAGAAGATCGCACATGAAGTGATCGAGGCAGCGATTGATTATGTGGACTGCCCTTATGAGTGCGAAGTGAATTTAATGCTAACCGATAATGAAACGATTCATGCGATCAACAAAGAACAAAGAGAGATCGACCGGCCAACAGACGTACTGTCTTTTCCAATGGCAGAATACGAAGAACCAGCGGATTTCTCAAAGATTGAAGAAGATCCGATGGCATTTGATCCGGAGAGCGGTGAATTTCTACTTGGAGATATCGTGATCTCCATGGACAAGGTATGGGAACAGGCTGAGAATTATGGCCACAGCCGAGAGAGAGAATATGCCTTTTTGATCGCTCACAGTATGTTACATCTGTTTGGATATGACCATATGGAAGAGGAAGAACGAAAAGATATGGAAAAACGTCAGGAAGAGATTTTGACAAAGACGAAATATACAAGAGATGAAAGAGGTTTAGTATGAGTAAAAGCAGTAAAAACTCATTTTTAATGCAAGGAATGATCTTAGCCGCAGCATCCATTGTCTGCCGTGTGATCGGATTATTATATCGTAGTCCACTGTTTGGGATTATCGGCAAAGAAGGTATGGGGTACTATTCTTATGCATATAATATCTATAACATTATTCTGTTGATCGCATCCTTTAGTATTCCACTTGCGGTATCCAAATCAATTTCTGCAAGACTTGCGAAGAAAGAATATATCAATGCTCAGAGAATCTTCTATGGAGCATTAGTTTATGCAGTTGTCGTTGGTGGTATCGCGTCCATGATCGCATATTTTGGAGCACCAACCTTTGTCGGACATCAAAAAGGTGCAGCACTTGCCCTTCAGGTCATTTCCCCAACGATCTTTTTCTCTGGGATTCTTGGAGTACTTAGAGGATATTTTCAAGGACATAATACAATGGTGCCAACATCCATTTCCCAGATCATTGAGCAGATCTTGAATGCGATCTTTAGTATTTTGATGGCATATGTACTGATCTTACCATATCTGCCATCTAACAAGATCACATATGAGATCGCAAGACATGGGGCAGCAGGTAGTGCGATCGGTACAGGAGTCGGTGTTTTAACAGGATTGATCTTCTGCTCTATCATTTATCGTGCATACCAGCCAAAGGTCAAGATTCAGATGAAACATGACCGTACAAAATATATTGAATCTTATGGGAATATCTTAAAGATCTTATTATTAACGATCACACCGGTTATCTTTAGTACAGCGATCTATAACTGTAGTGCAACGATCGACCAGACGATCTTTAGTAATATCTTAGTAGGAAAAGGAATTACGGCGAAAGTAGTTTCAGAATTTTATGGTTTGTTCAGCGGTCAGTATAACGTGCTGATCAACGTTCCAGTTGCGATGGCATCTGCACTTTCCAATGCGATCGTGCCAAATGTTTCTGCAGCTTATGCGTTAGGCAAGAAGGACGATATGAACGACAGTATCCAGATGGCGATACGTTTTACGATGATGATCGCGATCCCATGTGCGGTTGGACTAGGTGTGTTGAATAGTTCGATCAATGGATTGATCTTCGGTGCAACATATGCTAAGGGATTAGGAGCTGCCATGCTTCGGATCGGTGCAGTTTCCGTTATTTTCTACTGCCTGTCAACGTTGACAAATGGTATCTTACAGGGAATGGGAAAGATGAGAGTGCCAGTCAGACATTCTGCGATTTCCGTTGTGGTCAATATCGTTGTATTATGGCTTTTATTAACATACACAGATTGTAAAACATATGGATTGGTATTTGCGACTATGGCATTTTCCCTTGTGATGTGTCTGTTAAATGCACACTCCATCAAGAAATACACAGGTTTTCATCAGGAGATCACAAAGACATTTATCAAGCCTGCATTAAGTGCAGCAGTGATGGGTGTTGTCTGTTTTCTGATTCAGTATGCGGTTCAAAGCGTTCTTCCATTCGGGCGAGTATGCTTTGCGGTCTGCGTGATCATTGCAGTGCCAGTTGGAGCACTGATCTATTTTGCAGCGATCATTAAGTTAAGAGTATTTACAGAAGAAGAACTTACTAAGATTCCAAAAGGAAATCTGATCGTCAGATTAGCAAAGAAATTACATTTGCTGTAAGGATCGTAAGGGCTTCCATTTATAAAAGGAAGAAAAAGTCCAGATCTGCTATGATTTGGGCTTTTTGTATAAATTCCCTTATCTTTGGTAACAATATAGCCAAAGGAGGGTTGCATTATGAAGAAGATCAATCGATTTTTGATGATATATATGGTTGTGATCACAGTTTTGTGCATCTGTATGTGTTATCTTGCATTCTCAGCAAATGAAAAGAAGGACAACCTCAAGGAAGTTCGTTCTCAGATAACAACAACAGCTGAAAAAAAACAGACCAAAGCAGTCAAGAAGGTTAAGGCAACGTACAGTCTGAAGATTCTTGATGGAAGTCTGGCTGTGATCAATAATAAGACCAAAGAAGTTTTTGAATATACAGATATGAAGAAAGAGAATCTGCCAGCAGACATCAAAAATATGCTGAAAGAGAATTTTATCTTTGAAAACAGAGAAGAAGTATATCATTTTCTGGAATCATACAGTAGTTAAAATAAAAATTTGGAGAAAAATAACGAATGAAATATGATGTGATCATCGTTGGAGCAGGGGCTTCTGGTATGATGGCAGCGATCACAGCAGCTAGTCATCATAAGAAAGTTCTCTTGCTTGAACGGATGGATAAATTAGGAAAGAAAATATTAGCAACGGGAAATGGAAGATGCAACCTGTCAAATGCCTACATGGACGAGAATTGCTACAGAGGGCAGAGACCTTCCTTTGCTTATCCGATGATCGAGGAATTTGGATTAGAAGATCTCATTCAGTTCTTTGAATCTCTCGGAATGCTTGTGACAGAGCAAAATGGGTATTATTATCCTGCATCTTTGCAGGCAGCAACTGTTGTTGATACATTGACACAGAAATTAAAGCATCTGCACGTGGATATTCTGACAGAATTTGAAGTCACGAAAGCAGAGAAACGTAAGTCCACATTTTATGTCTATGGAAATGACAAATGTTTTCAGTCAAGCAATCTGATCCTTGCAACTGGTGGATGTGCACAGCCAAACTTAGGAAGCAACGGAAGTGGATACAAGCTTGCCAAAGACTTTCATCATAAGATCACGGATACATTCCCGTCTTTGGTAGGATTAGAAGCAGAAGGAAAATATTTAAAAGACACCTCGGGAGTTCGAAATGTCAGTAATGTCAGCGTCTACGCGAATAATGAATTGATCGCCAAAGAACATGGAGAAGTTCAGTTTACAAAATATGGGGTTTCAGGGATCCCGATTTTCCAGATCAGTCATTTTGCGATCGAAGCATTAAGAAGAAAGAAAAAAGTAAAAATCTATTTAAATCTCATGCCACAGATGGTAACCTTAGAAGAAACAACAGAAGTATTCTTAAAGAGCTGCAATTATAAGACAGTCGAAGAATTCTTCCAGGGATTTTTAAATAAAAAACTGGTATATGCAATCTTACTGAGATTAAAGATTGATCCAAGAAAACCAGTTGCTCAGATATCCAGGAAAGATCTTAACAGGATCTTAGATATGATCCAACACTTTGAAGTTGAGATCAAAGGATATAAAGGATATGATATGGCACAGGTAACAGCCGGAGGCGTATCCACAAAAGAAATCATACAAGGAACATTAGAATCAAAGTTATTAGAAGGGCTTTATGTTGTCGGTGAATTACTAGATGTCGATGGAACATGCGGAGGGTACAACCTTCAGTGGGCATTTACATCTGGATACATCGCTGCAAGCCAGATAGGAAGACAATGATAAGAATCAACCAGATCAAGCTGCCGATCGATCACAAAGAGGCAGCACTTGAGAAGAAGATAAAAAAAGCATTACATAATACAGAATATAAACAATACAAGATCGTAAAACGGTCTATTGATGCGAGGAAAAAAGAAGAATTATCTTATGTGTATGCAGTTGATGTGACATTAGGTAAGGGTCAAGAAGAGAAATTCCTCAAAAAGAACAAGAATCGTAATATCATGGCAGTAAAAGAAAAGAAGTTTGAATTTCCAGAAAATCAGCGGGAATTTAAATATCCACCGGTTGTGATCGGAATGGGACCGGCAGGTCTGTTTGCAGCACTGATGCTTGCAAGAGCCGGATTACATCCGATCGTCTTAGAACGAGGGAAAGATGTCACAAAGCGTATGAAAGATGTAGAACATTTCTGGGAGAGTGGTGAACTGAATCCTGAATCCAATGTACAATTTGGAGAAGGAGGAGCAGGAACATTTTCAGACGGAAAACTAAATACCTTAGTAAAAGACAAATTCGGAAGGAATAGATTCGTTTTAGAAACTTTTGTAGAACATGGTGCACCAGAAGAGATCTTATATGAAAATAAACCACATATCGGAACGGATCTTTTAAGAAATGTCGTTGCAGGGATCAGAGAAGAGATCAGATCTCTTGGCGGAGATGTCCGTTTTGAGGCGAAAGTGACAGATTTCGTGATCCAGGATGGAAAATTAACAGGGCTGATCATCAATGATAAAGAAGAAATTAAAACAGAAACAGCGATCTTAGCACCGGGACACAGTGCCAGAGATACATTTAAAGTCTTATCAGATCGTGATCTGGAAATGAATCCTAAAGCTTTTGCAATCGGACTTCGTGTGGAACACCCGCGTGAGATGATCGACCATTCGCAGTATGGAAAGGGAGCAGATCAATATGATCTTCCAGCTGCATCATACAAACTAACATATCATGCAAACAATGGAAGAAGTGTGTATTCCTTCTGTATGTGTCCGGGAGGTTTCGTGGTCAACGCGTCTTCAGAGCCAGAACGATTGACGGTCAATGGAATGAGCAATCACGATCGAGCAGCAAAGAATTCCAACAGTGCGATCATCGCAAGTGTTACACCAGAGGATTTTGATGGAAATGACGCATTAGCAGGCGTAAGATTTCAGCAGAAATGGGAAGAAAAAGCTTTTAGCGAAGGAAAAGGAAGAATCCCGGTTCAGACATTAAAAGATTTCAGAGAAGGAAAGATTACAGAATCCTTTGGCGAGATCACACCGAATACCAAAGGATTGACAAGTTTTGGAAACTTAAGAAACTGTCTTCCAGAACCGGTCAGTGAAGCGATTTCGGAAGGAATGCAATATTTTGATAAAAAGATCAAAGGATTTAATCGAGAAGATACGATTTTGTGCGGAATTGAAGCAAGAACATCTTCTCCGTTAAGAATCGAGAGAGATCAAGGATTTGAGAGCAATATCAAAGGAATCTACCCATGCGGAGAGGGAGCAGGTTTTGCTGGCGGCATCACTTCTGCAGCAATGGATGGAATTAAGGTTGCACAAGCCCTCGTTACAGTGTAAAATACCTTTCAAGGAGTGAATGTAAAATGAATAATCGTGAAAAACTAAAAGATAAACAAAGAATCATCGTCAAAGTAGGTACATCTTCTTTGATCCATAAAGCAACAGGAAACATCAATTTATTCCGATTAGAGAAATTAGTCCGTGTTTTAACAGACTTACATAACAGCGGAAAAGACGTGATCCTGGTATCTTCAGGAGCGATCGGTGTAGGATTTAAAGCCCTGGGATTAGAAAACCGTCCGACATCCCTTCCAATGAAGCAGGCATGTTCTGCTGTAGGACAGGGACAGTTAATGATGATCTACCAGAAACTGTTTGCTGAATACAATCAGGGATCTGCACAGATTCTGATCACAAAAGAGACGATGCTCAATGACGAGAGAAGATATAACGCCAAGAATACATTTGAAGAATTACTAAAACTCGGTGTGATTCCGATCGTAAATGAAAACGATACGGTATCGACAGAAGAGATCGAGTTTGGTGACAATGATACCTTATCTGCAGTCGTAACTGCGGTTGTACAAGGTGATCTATTGATCCTCCTGACAGATATTGACGGACTTTATACGGATGATCCACACAAGAATCCACTGGCCAAACTGATTCCTGAAGTACCGGTCTTAGATGAAAAGATCGGAAGAATGGCAAAAGGAGCTGTAACTAAGGTCGGAACTGGCGGAATGGAAACAAAGATCGCAGCAGCCAATATCGTAACAGATGCTGGAGCAGATATGGTGATCGTAAACAGCAATAATTTAAATAATGTCAATAAAGTTGTTGCAGGAGAAGAGATCGGAACATTATTCTTAGCACACAAACGACCAGACTTTGATTTCAAGAAATATTTAACAGAACGCCCATATTTTAAGGCATAATAAGATAAAACAATGTATTATATAGAAAGGAAATATTACAGATGAAAGAAAAAGATATTCAAAGAATTAATGAATTATACAATCTGGATAAATCCATTGGGTTAACACCAGAACAGAAAGAAGAACAGAGAAAATTAAGACATGAATACATCCAGTCTGTTCGTGCAAACTTAAGAGCGCAGCTTAATAATGTAAGTATTAAAAATGAAGATGGATCGATCACTCCATTAAAACCAAAAGGATTAAACTAGAGCAGATTAGATAGAACATATTGATGATAGATGCAAACCGCACCGAAAAGGAGGCATTCATAATGTTGGAACAACTAGGAAAACAGGCAAAAGAAGCATCGATAATTCTTGGAAAAGCAGGGATTGAAGATAAGAATGAAGTATTAAGAGAAGCAGCCAAATGTCTGGTACAGAATCAGGAATATATCTTAAGTGAGAATTATAAAGATGTAGAGAATGCAAAAAGCAATGATATGAGCGAGGCGTTGATCGATCGCTTATCCCTGAATCCTGACCGTATTGAAGCAATGGCAGAAGGACTTCGTCAGGTAGCTGAACTACATGATCCAATTGGTTCTGTAGAACATATGCAGAAAACACCGAATGGACTTTTGATCGGTAAGAAAACAGTACCATTAGGAGTTGTCGGTATCATCTACGAATCAAGACCAAACGTAACAGCAGATGCATTTGCACTATGTTTTAAGACAGGAAATGCATGCCTTCTTCGTGGTGGAAGTGATGCAATCAATTCAAATCTTGCGATCACAAATGTGATCCAGAGTGCACTAGAATCCTGCAATATGCCAAAATACAGCATTCAGCTGCTGACAGATACAAGCCGTGAGACAGCTACAAAGATGATGCAGTTAAATGAATACTTAGATGTTCTGATTCCAAGAGGTGGTGCAGGACTCATTCAAAGTGTTGTAAAGAATTCTACAGTGCCAGTGATCGAGACAGGAACAGGAAATTGTCATGTATACGTAGATGAATTTGCCCAGAAAGACATGGCAGTTAACATCATCATCAATGCAAAGACACAGAGACTTGGAACATGTAATACATGTGAATCTTTAGTATTACATAAGAACATCTTGGAGAGTCACGGTCCAGCGATCATCGATGCTTTATTAGAAAAAGGAGTACAGGTACGTGGAGATGAGAGAGTTTGTGCTTTAAATGACCAGGTCATCCCTGCAACAGAAGAAGACTGGGGAACAGAATACTTAGATTCTATCATCTCTGTGAAAACTGTCGACAGCTTTGACGAAGCAGTGGCACATATCAATCATTACAATACGGGGCATTCGGAAGCGATCGTCACAGATTCTTACCAGAATGCACAGGAATTCTTAAATCAGATCGATGCAGCAGCCGTTTATGTTAATGCATCCACAAGATTTACTGATGGATTTGAATTTGGATTTGGAGCAGAGATCGGAATCAGTACCCAGAAGATTCATGCTAGAGGACCAATGGGATTAGATGCACTGACAACCAGCAAATTCATCATTTATGGAAATGGACAGATCCGTAAATGATAGAATATAAAAGCTGAAATCAACAAGTTATTTCAGGATCTTAAGAAAATCTGAAGAAAAACATAGATTTTTTGTATGCAAATGCAAAGAAATTGTTAAAAAAACATTGAAAAATAAAAGAGACTATGGTATTATAAGTCTTGTGTTCAAAGGAGTTTTCATTTTATGAGAACTCTTTTTTTTCGCAATGGAAAAAAATGTAAAGAAGAAAGGAAGGCTTAAAATGGCATTGTTTACATTTAGCGGCGGTGTTCATCCGGCAGATGGTAAAGAATTTGCAAAGAATTCACCAATCACCGAATACCTGCCAAAAGGAGATGTTGTTTTACCTTTAGGTCAGCACATCGGTGCTCCTGCACAGCCAATCGTTAGCAAGGGAGACCAGGTGTTAGTAGGCCAGAAGGTGGCAGAAGCTGGAGGATTTGTATCCGCGAATATTTTCAGCTCTGTTTCAGGAACTGTAAAGGCGATCGAGCCAAGAATGACTCCAGCCGGAGCAAAAGTTAACTCTATCGTAATTGAGAATGATGGAGAATTCAAAGAGGCTGCCTTTGAGGCAAAACCTTATGATCAGATGTCTAAAGATGATGTTTTAGCAGCGATCAAAGAAGCTGGAATCGTAGGACTTGGTGGAGCCGGATTCCCAACACATGTGAAATTAGCGCCAAAAGATCCAGATGCGATCGAATATATCATCGTAAATGGAGCGGAGTGTGAACCTTATATCACAGGTGACTACCGCATCTTAATGGAGACACCAGAACTTTTAATTGAAGGATTAAATATCGTACTTGATATGTTCCCAAAAGCAAAAGGTATCATTGGTATTGAAGATAATAAAAAAGATGCAATTGCTAAAGTAGAAGCATTAGTAAAAGGTGATGCAAGAATCAGCGTTGCTACATTAAAGACAAAATACCCACAGGGTGCAGAACGTTCTTTGATTTATGCAACAACAGGAAGAAGCATCAACTCCAGCATGTTACCAGCAGATGCAGGATGCATCGTAGATAACGTAGCTACGATCGTAGCGATCAAAGAAGCTGTCAAAGATGGTAAACCATTATACGAACGTGTTGTGACAGTTACTGGAGATGCGATCAAGAATCCAAGTAACTTTAAAGTACGTACAGGAACAAACGTACAGGAACTGATCGAAGCAGCCGGTGGATTTAAGACACAGCCTGAGAAGATCATTTCTGGTGGACCTATGATGGGTATGGCAATGTTTACAACAGATGTACCAGCTGTCAAAACATTCTCATGCTTCTTAGCATTCACAAAAGATGAAGTTGCTGCGAACCAACCAAGCAATTGTATTCGTTGTGGAAGATGTGTGAGCGTCTGTCCACAGAAGCTGATGCCAGCAAAATTATCTGTATTAGCAGATCATAATCAGTTTGACGAGTTTGAGAAACTTTATGGAGCAGAATGCGTTGAGTGTGGATCTTGTTCATTTGTATGTCCAGCAAAACGTAACCTTGCACAGTCCATGAAGACAGGTCGTAAACAGGTATTAGCTAACCGTAGAAAGAAATAAAGGAGAGATACATATGAGCGAAACATTATATCATGTGTCAGCCAATCCTCATGTCAGAGATAATGGCTCAACACAAAAGATTATGTTAGATGTTATCATCGCATTACTACCCGCTACAATTTTTGGTATCTATATCTTTGGAGCATCTGCGGCACTGACAGTTGCAATTTCTGTTGCTACCTGTGTTGTCGTTGAGTATATTTACCAGAAACTTATGAAACAGCCAATCACTGTAGGTGACTTAAGTGCGGCATTGACCGGACTGTTACTTGCATTAAACTTACCATCAGGAGCACCATTCTGGATGCCGATCCTTGGTGGAATCTTCGCGATCATCGTTGTAAAACAGGTGTTCGGTGGATTGGGACAGAACTTTATGAACCCAGCCCTTGGTGCAAGATGTTTCTTAATGATCTCATTTGCAGCAAGAATGACAACATTTACATATGATGGTGTAACAACAGCAACACCACTTGCTGTTATGGAACAGGGAAAAAGTGTAGATGTTATGAAATCATTCTTAGGATTCGTTCCTGGAACAATTGGTGAAACATCTGCATTATTACTGATCATCGGTGGAGCATACTTAGTATTTAAGAAAGTCATCTCTCCGATCATCCCATGTGTTTACGTTGCAGTTGTAGCAATCTTCGTACTGATCTTCGGTGGTCATGGATTTGATCTATCTTACATGGCAGCACAGATCTTCAGTGGTGGATTAATGTTAGGTGCGATCTTCATGGCAACAGACTACGTAACATCTCCAATTACAAAGAACGGAAAGATCATCTATGCGATCGTTCTTGGTATTTTAACTGGATTATTCCGTCTGTTCGGACCAATGGCAGAAGGTGTATCTTACTCAATCATCATTGCAAACTTATTAGTTCCACTGATCGAGAGAGTGACAGTACCAACTCCATTTGGAATCGTAAAAAAAGGAGGTAAGAGCAATGAATAAGAATCTCGTAATGGATTGTATCAAATTATGTGTGATCACATTAATTGCAGGACTCCTTTTAGGTATCGTATATAATGTAACAAAAGCACCGATCGCCGCACAGGAAGAAAAGACAAAACAGGAAGCTTACAAAGCCGTATTCAAAGATGCAGCGAAATTCGATACAGTAAAATTAGACCAGAAAGACGTAGCAGCTGTCTTAAAGAAAAATGATCTTGGACAGAACACGATTTCTGAAGTTGTAAAAGCAGTTGACAAAAACGGAAAAGAACTTGGATACGTATTCTCTGTAACAAACCCAGAAGGATACGGTGGAGATGTATCTTTATCTGTAGGTGTTAGAGATGATGGAACAGTCAATGGTTATGAAACATTATCCATCAGCGAAACAGCTGGTTTAGGTATGAAAGCCAAAGAACCAGAATTCAAGAGTAACTTTAAAAACAAAAAAGCAGACAAATTTGAAGTTGTAAAAGATGGATCTGGTAAGAACGATGATTCTAAAGTAGATGCCATCAGTGGTGCAACGATCACAAGCCGTGCTGTCACAAGTGCAGTTAACAGCTGTGTTGCATATTCAAAGAGCCTGAAGGGAGGTAATTAAACATGAAACCAAATCCAATGGAACGATTGATTAATGGTATCGTAAAAGAAAACCCTACCTTCGTCTTAATGTTAGGTATGTGTCCTACATTAGCAGTAACAACATCTGCGATCAACGGTGCAGGAATGGGACTTTCAACAACAGCCGTATTAATGTTTTCTAACATGATCATTTCAGCATTAAGAAATGTCATCCCTGATCGTGTACGTATTCCAGGATATATCGTAGTTATCGCATCTCTGGTAACAATCGTACAGTTCTTATTACAGGGATATGTTCCAGCAGTTAACGACGCATTAGGATTATACATCCCACTGATCGTAGTAAACTGTATCATCCTTGGACGTGCAGAATCCTTTGCAGCAAAGAACGGACCGATCAACTCCTTCTTTGACGGACTTGGAATGGGACTTGGATTTACTGTAGCCTTAACAATTTTAGGAGCATTCCGTGAATTATTAGGAGCAGGTCAGATCTTCGGAATGCAGGTAATGCCATCTGCATACGAACCAATCACAATCTTTATCCTGGCACCTGGAGCATTCTTCGTACTTGCATGCTTAGTAGCGATCCAGAATAAAGTTAAGAGCAAAAAACCTAAAAAAGCCGGAGAAGCACAGAGTGGTGGATGCGGAGATTGTTCTCACTGCGGAAACAGCGCTTGCGGTTCCAGAAGCTTTTTTGATACAACTGTAGATGACAAATAAGGAGGATTAAGATGAAAAGTTTACTGTTAATTGCCATCGGTTCAGCGCTGGTAAATAACGTCGTATTAAGCCAGTTCCTTGGTTTATGTCCTTTCCTTGGAGTTTCTAAGAAAGTTGAGACAGCAGCCGGAATGGGTGCAGCCGTTCTCTTCGTTATTACTATCGCATCAGCAGTTACAAATTTAATTTATACATTTTTATTAGTACCAACAGATTTAACATACTTAAATACGATCGTATTTATCCTGGTAATCGCAGCATTAGTACAGTTCGTAGAAATGGTATTAAAGAAATCTATGCCAGCATTATATGAATCTCTGGGAGTATTCCTTCCACTGATCACAACAAACTGTGCAGTTCTTGGTACAGCATTAACAAACGTACAGAACGACTATAGTTTCATCGCCAGCGTAGTCAATGGTATCGGTATCTCTTTAGGATTCCTAATTGCTATCGTTATCCTTGCTGGTATCCGTGAAAAGATGGAATACAACAACATCCCAGAATCTTTCAAAGGAATGCCTATCACACTGTTAACAGCAGGATTAATGGCAATCGCATTCTTCGGATTCTCAGGACTTATTTAGGAGGTAAAGAAGATGAATATATCAGCAATTTTACTTGCCATGGTTGTTGTCGGAGGAACCGGTCTGCTTATCGCAATCTTACTGGGAATTGCCTCAGAGAAATTTAAAGTTCCTGTAGACGAGAAGGAAGTAGCCATCCGTGCAGAACTTCCAGGAAATAACTGTGGTGGTTGTGGATACGCAGGTTGTGATGGACTTGCAAAAGCAATCGCAAATGGAGAAGCACCAGTGAACGGCTGTCCAGTTGGTGGAGCAGCTGCAGCTGAGAAGATCAGTGCGATCATGGGTGTAGAAGCAGGAGAATTCGTGAAGAAAGTCGCATTCGTAAAATGTGCCGGAACTTGCGAAAAAGCATCTGACAAATACCAGTACTCAGGAGTTCAGAGCTGTATCGAAGCGATGAACGTACCAGGTGCAGGACCAAAAGGATGCGAATTTGGATGTATGGGATTTGGAAGCTGTGCAGCAGTATGTCCAGAAAATGCGATCTCTATCGTGAACGGAATCGCTCACATCGATGAAGAAGCATGTGTAGGATGTGGAAAATGCGCAGAAACATGTCCAAAAGCATTGATCGACCTTGTACCAGAAAACAAGAAAACAAGAGTACAGTGCAGCTCTAAAGAATTCGGTAAAAACGTTATGTCTGTATGTAAAGCAGGATGTATCGGATGTAAAGCATGCGAAAAAGTATGCCGTCTTGGAGCGATCAAAGTTGAAAACAACATCGCACAGATTGATTATGATAAATGTGTAGGTTGTGGATTATGTGCAGGTAAATGTCCAAAAGGAATCATTACAGGAAAGAAATTAGTTCCTAAGAAACCAGCACCAAAGAAAGAAGCTTAATCTTTCTTTATATCATTATAATAATAAAGAAGCAGGAGATTCGAGAGATCAGAATCTCCTGCTTTTTTCTGCTTCTATTCATGGAAAAAAAGAATACTATTATAATAGGAAGAAAAAGGATTCCTGACATGAAATTTCTCGAACTTCGGCAAAAAGATGTGATCAATTGTAATACAGGAGAATGTTTAGGCTTTGTCCTAGACCTCGAATTTGAAATCCATACGGGTAAGATTTGTTATCTGATCGTTCCCAAAACAACGAAGATGCTCATATGCGTTGGCAAGAATAAAGTTTACAAAATCCCCTACAAATGCATTGTAAGGATCGGCAGAGATACGATTCTAGTCGATATCAACGAAAAAGAATGCCTGAAATAAAAGAAAAGCTTTCTTTTCTACAAAAAAAATGATATACTTCAAGCAGTAAAAACACGGAGGTACAAGAAGATGAGATGCCCATATTGTGGAAGTGAGAATTCCAGAGTCGTAGATTCCAGACCGGCAGAAGACAACAATGCGATCCGTAGAAGAAGACAATGTGACGAATGCGGAAAACGTTTTACAACTTATGAGAAGATAGAGACAGAACCGTTGAGTGTCATCAAGAAAGACAAGACACGACAACTCTATGATCGAAACAAGATCCGGAATGGAATCGTACAATCCTGTCACAAACTCCCAGTATCCATGGGGCAGATCGAAGCAGCGATCGATGAGATCGAGACAAAGATCTATAACATGGGAACAAGAGAAGTTGAAACATCTGTGATCGGAGAGATGGTCATGGACAAATTAAAGGATTTAAATGAAGTTGCATACGTAAGATTTGCAGCCATTTACCGTGAATTCAAAGATGTGAACACATTTATGAGTGAATTAAAGAAATTATTAAAATAATCACAATTGTTTTGAATAAACAAGATTGTAAAAATATTACTTTTGTGATAAACTAACCATATCATTTTGAAACCAGCTTCCTTTTTGAGAAGAGAAGGAGTTGAGTATTATTTATCAGGAAGTAATCACAGGAATCATCAGTGGAGTGAGCGGAAAGCTCATCCACGTAGAAGTAGAGATCAGAAACGGCCTGCCATATTTTACAATGGTAGGCTATCTTTCTAAAGAATCTATGGAAGCAAAAGAGCGGGTTGCATCAGCACTGCGCTCCATCGGCCATCCCTTACCGTCGATGAAGATCACCGTTAATTTATCCCCAGCCAATATAAGAAAGAACGGAACCGCGTTCGATTTCCCAATCGCCGTGGCCTTTTTAGGATGCCTGAATTTAATCGATGCAAGCAAGTTAGATGACATCTGTATCATGGGAGAATTAGGACTAAACGGCAAGATCAGAGGTGTAGGAAACTGCCTTCCGATCGTTTTAGAAGCAAGAAAACAAGGAATTCACAAGTTCTTTGCGGCAAGTGAAGATGAGAATTCTCTAAGAGGGATTGAAGATATTGAAGTGGTATTTATGGACAGTTTACAGGATGTCCTGGACTATTTTCATGGAACATATCATCAAAAAAGTTGCAGAAGTGCAACAACTTATCAAAAGGAAGAGTCAGAAGAAGACTTCAGTGACATCATCGGACAACAACATTTAAAAAGAGCGATGGAGATCGCGGTCACTGGAAGACATCATCTATTGATCATTGGTTCCCCAGGTTCAGGAAAAACAATGGCAGCCAGAAGGATCCCGACCATTCTTCCACAACTATCAAAAGAAGAGAAGATGGAAGTTCAGGCAATCTATGATGCCACTGGAATTCCACGGTATTTAGAAGATGATACCAGACCATTTCGCCAGCCACATCCAATGATCCCGAAAGCCGCATTCCTTGGAGGCGGCAAGACGCCGACGGCAGGAGAGATCACATTAGCACATCATGGCATTTTATTTCTGGACGAATTTATGGAATTTAAAACAGAATGTATCGAAGCACTCAGACAGCCATTGGAAGATGGAACGATCGATATCACCAGAAATGGGATCTACCACAAGTTTCCAGCAGACTTTCAATTGATCGCCACCATGAATCCATGTCCTTGCGGTTATGGATTAGAAGATGGGATCTGCCGATGTACGTATCATGAAAAAAAGCGTTATCTAAAGAAATTGTCCGGCCCGATCTTAGACCGTTTTGACATGGTCCTATGTCTAAGTAAAAAAGAGGCTGATACACAGAAGATACAAAAAGAGAGTCAAGAAACATCCAATCAGATCAAAGAACGCATCGAAACAACCATCCAAAGAGAAAAAAAGTTATTAAAAAACTATCAATGCAGTGATACCAGCCATTTAAGCCACATACAGTTAAACAAGCTCCTTCATTTATCCAAAGAATGCAAAGAGATTTTAGATATCGCCTATCGATCTGGCAAGATCACAAGGCGAGGAATGGATAAGATTTTAAAAGTAGCACTGACGATCATGCTTATGGAAAATGAATCAGAGATCAAACCGATCCATCTGATGGAAGCCATGACCTTCAGAAATACAGGATTTATCAAAGAGGTGCTTGAATATGGAAGATAAATTATATTGGTACTGGCTATGCGGCAAAGTCCGATTGCCGATCAAGAAGCAAAAAGAATTGATGGATATCTTCATTCATCCAAAAGAACTCTATAAGATCAACCCAGCAATCTTAAAAGAACACATGACACAACTTGAATACGATCGTTTCGTTCATTCAAGAGATGAAACAGCGATTCAGAAAGGCTATGAAGCCTTGCATCGTGAAAATATCCGTTTTATCATTCAAAAAGAAGCTGCTTACCCGAATCGATTGAGGAAGATCTACGATGCTCCGTATGGGATTTTTCAAAAAGGTCAGCCATATGAAGAAAAAGAACTGTCAATAGCGATCGTCGGATCAAGATATCCGACAACTTATGGATTCGAAATCTCAAAAAAGTTCGCAAAAGAGCTGGCTCAGCAAGGTGTACAGATCGTAAGTGGACTCGCAAGGGGCGTAGATGGGACGGTTCACCGTGAAATAATCGACAAAAAAGGACAGGCTGTTGGGGTTTTAGGATGTGGGATCGATCTCATTTACCCAAAAGAGAATTTTCAGTTATTTTATGACATGTATGCGAATCAGACAGTTATTTCTGAGTACCCGCCAGGCAGTGAACCGCTCAAATGGCATTTCCCAGAAAGGAATCGCATCATCAGTGGATTAAGTGATGGAATCCTCGTCACAGAAGCCAGAGCAAGGAGCGGATCGCTGATCACGGCGGATTGCGGGCTTGATCAGAACAAAGAAGTATTCGCGATTCCTGGAATGATCACAGACAAACATTGCCAAGGATGTCATGGATTGATCAAACAAGGAGCAAAATTAGTTGAAAATGTCGACGATATTTTAACAGAATTTTCAGAATTCACGGGATTTTCACGAAAATTTCCAAAGCATAGTGCAAAATCTCTTGCAAAGGCAGAAAAAAGGGTGTATGATATGTTGAGTTTGAAACCGAAATATATTGATGAGATCTTAAGTACATCCCAAGATTCTTATGAAGAAGTGATCCAAGCTTTATTTCAATTAGAAGCGAAAGGATATATCAAACAGATCCATCAGAACTTATATATCAAAAAAATGTAAACAAGGGGTAATACTATATGCCAAAATATCTAGTTATCGTCGAATCACCGGCGAAAGCCAAAACAATCAAAAAGTTCCTGGGCAGGAATTACGAAGTGATCGCGTCCAACGGGCATGTTCGCGATCTGCCAAAGAGTACCTTAGGAATAGATATCGAGAATGACTTTGAACCAAAGTACATTACGATCCGTGGGAAGGGTGAAGTATTAGCAGCTCTTCGTAAAGCGGTAAAAAAAGCAGACAAAGTATACCTCGCGACTGACCCGGACCGTGAAGGAGAAGCCATCTCATGGCATTTATATTACGCATTAAAACTGGAGAACAAAAACTACAGCCGAATCACATTTAATGAGATCACAAAAACAGCTGTCAAAGACTCCATCAAACACGCAAGAGACATCGATATGAATTTGGTCGATGCACAGCAGGCAAGACGTGTTCTGGACCGAATCGTAGGATACCAGATCAGTCCGATCCTCTGGGCAAAGATCAAACGAGGTTTAAGTGCTGGACGAGTTCAGTCCGTAGCTCTACGCCTGATTTGTGACAGGGAAGAAGAGATCAACCTGTTTATTCCACAGGAATACTGGTCCTTAGAAGCCTTATTAGATGTCAAAGGAAGCAAAAAGCCATTAGAAGCCAAACTGATTGGCAATAAAGAACAGAAGATCGAGATCCACAGCGAAGAAGAGATGAATGAGATCTTATCCTATTTAAAAGGAAAAGAATTCACCGTCAAAGGAGTGAAAGTCACAGAACGATTAAAGAAGAGCCCACTTCCATTTACGACAAGTACTCTTCAGCAGGATGCATCCAGCAAGTTAAACTTCGCACCACAGAAAACAATGCGTATCGCACAGCAGTTATATGAAGGTGTCAATATCAAAGGACAGGGAACCGTCGGTCTGATCACATACTTACGTACAGACTCCACACGTATCTCTGTAGAAGCCGATGCCGCAGCGAAAGAATATATCAAGGAAGCTTATGGAGCCGAGTTCGTTGGAGCAGGAACTGTTGCCAAGAAAGACGACAAGAAAGTACAGGATGCACATGAAGCCATCCGACCAACCTACATGACAAATTCACCAGCAAGCATCAAAGATGAACTATCAAGAGATCAGTTCCGTTTATACCAGCTGATCTGGAACCGTTTCATGGCAAGCCGTATGGCACCAGCCAAATACGAGAATACATCCGTAAAGATTGCTGCCGGAGATTATCGTTTTAATGCATCCGCAAGCAAGATCGCCTTCGATGGATTCCTATCCGTATACAACATTAACAACGAGAAATCCGAAGGAAATGTAATGTTAAAATCCATCGATGAAGATACCAAACTTACATTGAATGATTTAGAACCAAAACAGCATTTTACACAGCCACCAGCTCATTATACAGAAGCATCTTTAGTTAAGACACTAGAAGAGTTTGGAATTGGACGTCCAAGTACTTACGCACCAACGATCTCAACGATCACAGCAAGACGTTATGTTGTCAAAGAAAAGAAGAACTTATATGTCACAGAGCTTGGAGAAGCAGTCAACAACATGATGAAGAAAGCATTTGCAAGTATCGTCGATGTGAACTTCACAGCGATGATGGAAGGCCTGCTTGATATGGTAGAAGAAGGTAAAGTCCATTGGAAATCCGTCATTGAAAACTTCTACCCAGACTTTGAGATCGCAGTGAAGAATGCAGAAAAAGAATTAGAGAAGATCAAGATCGAAGACGAAGTCACAGACGTTATCTGCGATGAATGTGGAAGAAATATGGTCGTGAAGTACGGACCATATGGGAAATTCCTTGCATGCCCTGGATTCCCAGAATGCAGAAATACAAAACCACATTTTGAAAAAGTCGGAATCCCATGCCCAATGTGCGGCGGAGAAGTTGTCTTAAAGAAAACGAAAAAAGGAAGAAAATATTACGGATGTGAAAATAATCCGGAATGTGAATTTATGTCATGGCAGAAACCATCCACAGTCAAATGTGAAAAATGCGGAAGCTATATGATCGAAAAAGGTAAGAAGCTTGTATGCTCTAGCAAGGAATGTGGATTCGTATGCAGCATGCCAGAAGATGCAAAAGAGAAAGAGACTTCTGGGGAGTCAGTGTCAAAATAAGGAGAAAAAATATAGATGAGTAGTATACAATTACTAGATAAAACAAGAAAGATTAATAAATTACTTCATAATAACAATTCACAGAAAGTTGTATTTAACGATATCTGTAAAGTTCTGACAGAAGTAATGAATTCAAACGTCCTTGTCATCAGTAAAAAAGGAAAGATCTTAGGTAAAAATGAAGCAGACCACATCGAAGTGCTTCATCAGCTGATCTCAGGAAATGTCAAAGATTATGTTGATTTTTCATTAAATGAAAGACTATTAACGATTCTTTCCACCAATGAAAACGTCAGCCTTTCCACACTGGGATTTGAGTCAGACGTTGATGATTACTATGCGATCATCGCACCGATCGATATCGCAGGAGAGAGATTCGGAACATTATTTATGTACCGCCAGAGAGAAAATTATTCCATTGATGATATTATCTTAGCGGAATATGGAACAACCGTTGTCGGACTTGAAATGTTAAGATCTGTAAGCGAAGAAGTGGAACAGGAACGAAGAAAGAAAGGAATCGTTGATTCCGCGATCAGTACATTATCCTTCACAGAACACAAAGCAGTGATCCATATCTTAGAAGAATTAGAAGGCAATGAAGGAGTCTTAGTTGCAAGTAAGATCGCAGATAGATTCGGGATCACAAGATCCGTTGTCGTAAACGCACTAAGGAAACTTGAAAGTGCCGGAGTTGTTGAGACAAGATCCTCTGGTATGAAAGGAACATATATTAAGGTAGTGAATGACTTTATATTTGACGAGATCACAAAGCTTGATTAATTCTTTTAGAATTAAAGAAAAAGTTCTTGCAAAGAAGGACAAGGTTTGATATACTGTCATAGGTAAAAATAAACACGCTATTGGAATTCTGGTAAGTGCCCAAGAGGTTTGTCAGAACGATGAAAATAGCGGAAGCAAAAACTAAAGGAGATTTAAAATGAGCGTTATTTCAATGAAACAGTTACTTGAAGCAGGTGTACATTTCGGACATCAGACAAGAAGATGGAACCCTAAAATGGCACCATACATCTACACAGAGCGTAATGGTATCCATATCATCGACTTACAGAAATCTGTAGGAATGGTTGACGATGCTTACAACGCAGTAAAAGATTGTGTAGCACAGGGTGGAAAGATTCTGTTCGTAGGAACAAAGAAACAGGCTCAGGATTCTATTCAGGCTGAAGCAGAACGTTGCGGAATGTTCTACGTAAACCAGAGATGGTTAGGTGGAATGATGACTAACTTCAAGACAATCGAATCTAGAATCGCTAGACTGAAAAAGATCAAAGAGATGGAAGAAGACGGAACATTTGACGTACTTCCAAAGAGAGAAGTTTTAGAACTTAACAAAGAAAAAGACAAATTACAGAAGAACTTAGGTGGAATCGAAGAAATGGGTGGACTTCCAGACATGATCTTCGTTGTAGACCCTAAGAAAGAAAGCATCTGTGTACAGGAAGCACATACTTTAGGAATTCCTCTTGTTGGAATCGCAGATACAAACAGCGATCCTGAAGAATTAGATTATATCATCCCAGGAAACGATGATGCAATCCGTGCAGTAAAACTGATCACATCTGCTATGGCTGATGCAGTTATCGAAGCAAACCAGGGAATCGATGCAGACTCTGAAGAAGTTGCAGAAGACGCTGAATAATTTATTCACATTTTCATTTTAGGAGGAAAAGAATCATGGCTATCACAGCAGCAATGGTAAAAGAATTAAGAGAAATGACTGGTGCCGGAATGATGGATTGTAAGAAAGCTCTTACAAAGACAGAAGGAGACATGGACGCAGCAGTTGAATTTTTAAGAGAAAACGGTCTTGCAAAAGCAGCAAAGAAAGCTGGACGTATCGCAGCTGAAGGACTTGTTGCAGTAGCATTATCTGATGATGCAAAAGAAGCAGCTATCGTTGAAGTTAACTCTGAAACAGACTTCGTAGCTAAGAATGATACATTCAGAACATACGTAGCAGAAGTAGCTGATCAGGCTCTTACAACAGCAGCAGCAGACATCGAAGGATTCTTAGCAGAAGATTCTAAAGCAGAAGCTGGAAAAACTGTTAAAGAAGCATTAGATGGTAAGATCGCTGTTATCGGAGAGAACTTAAACATCCGTAGATTCGCTAAAGTATCTGCAGCAGACGGATTTGTTGCATCTTACATCCACGCTGGTGGTAAGATCGGTGTATTAGTAGAAGTTGCTACAGACGTAGTTAACGACGAGATCAAAGAGATGGCTAAAAACGTAGCAATGCAGGTTGCAGCTATTTCTCCAAAATACACAAGCAGAGATGAAGTTTCTAAAGATTACATCGAGCATGAAACAGAAATCTTAAAAGTTCAGGCTATGAACGAAAACCCAGACAAACCAGAAAACATCATCGAAAAGATGATCGTTGGACGTCTGAACAAAGAATTAAAAGAAGTATGTCTGTTAGATCAGGCTTATGTTAAAGCTGAAGACGGAAAACAGGCAGTTGGAAAATACGTAGAACAGGTTGCTAAAGCAAACGGAGCTAATGTTACAATCAAAGGATTCGTTCGTTTTGAAACTGGTGAAGGTATTGAAAAGAAAGAAGAAGACTTTGCGGCTGAGGTTGCTGCTCAGTTAAAATAATTTGATTTCTTTGTTTTGGAATTAAATAGAATTTGAATTTTTATGGCACACATCTATTAGGGTGTGTGCCTTTTTAAATATGTGATAAAAATAAGAAAATTGAATATAAATTGTTTGTTTAGGTGATGTAGATTTATGTCAGGGAAAGAACCAAGATTTCATGGAGAAGTAACCGAGAAAAGCCATAAGAATATGAGTAGGATTCGTGCAAAAGATACAAGTATTGAAGTGGCACTTCGTAAAGCCTTGTGGAGTAAAGGATATAGATATCGTAAAAATTATAAAGAATTGCCAGGAAGACCAGATATTGTACTTACAAAGTATAAAATAGTGATTTTTTGTGACAGTGAATTTTTCCATGGAAAAGATTGGGATACATTAAAAAAGAAATTGGAAAAAGGAAAAAATCCGGATTATTGGATTAAGAAGATTGAACGTAATATACAAAGGGATAAAGAGAAAGACCAAGTTTTAAAATTTATGGGTTGGACAGTATTACATTTTTGGGGAAAAGATATTCTAAAAAATCCTGATGAATGTATACGAGTAATAGAAGAAACAATATTTGATCTGAAAATTGGCGAAACAGATGATGAAGAAATATAAAGGTAGATGATAGGATGTTAGAATACGATGAAACAGAACCAATTTCAATTGAAAAATATGGTAAAAAATTGATTGGTATGACATTTGCAGATGTATGTGATCAAGATGACATTAAAAAATCAAATATTGTCAGAGAAACAGCTGATTATGAAATCAAACATGAAAATAAGAAGCGAAAAGGCGGATTAGGTGAAATCATAGAGGAAAGATATTTCCATTATCAATCAAATAATGATGCGCGGCCAGATTTTGATAAAGCAGGTGTCGAATTAAAAGTAACTCCATATAAACAAAATAAAAATGGTTCATTTTCAGCAAAAGAAAGATTGATACTTACAATGATCGACTATTTTAAAGTTGTAGATGAAGATTTTGAAAAAAGTCATATGTGGCAAAAATCAAAATTGATTTTATTGGTTTATTATCTGTATCAAAAAGAAATTAAAAATAGATTGGATTATAAAATCGGACATGTGAATTTGTTTACACCACCAGAAGAAGATATAAAGATTATAAGACAAGATTTTGAAGTAATAAAACGAAAAATTAAAGATGGAAGAGCACACGAATTATCAGAAGCAGATACGCTCTATCTAGGAGCAGCTCCAAAAGCGGCAACGTCTAAAAATAGAAGAAAACAACCATTTAGTGATGAACTTGCAAAACCAAGAGCTTTTTCTTTTAAAACATCGTATATGACATATGTTTTGAATAATTATATTATCCCTGGAAAAAATACATATGAATCTATTATCAAAGAAAAAACAGAAGAATCTTTTGAAGATTATGTAATTAATCGAATTGATAAATATCGTGATTATACAATTAATGAGTTATGTAATAAATTTGAAATTCAATATAAGGAAAGCAAACCTAAGAATTTAGAAGCTATGTTGACTTATCGTATGTTGGGAATTAAAGGAAATCATGCAGAAGAGTTTGAAAAAGCTAATATTGTGATTAAAACAATACGTATTCAAAATAATAATAAAATAAAAGAAAACATGTCATTTCCAACTTTTAAATTTAAAGAATTAATAGAGGAAGAATGGGATGATTCTACGTTTGGAAATTATTTGCGAGAAACAAAATTTTTATTTGTAGTATATAAATTTGATGCCAATAACGAATTAAGATTAAAAGGATGTCAGTTTTGGAATATACCATATAATGACTTAGAACAAGAAGTAAGAATCGTATGGGAAAAAACGAAACAATTGCTTAAAGATGGTTTAAAAATTGAAGTAAGGAATGGAAGAAATCACAATAATCTTCCTAAAGCATCAGAAAATCGTGTATGTCATGTAAGACCACATGGAAAAAATGCAAATGATACATATGAATTACCTGATGGAAGAATGTTTCCAAAGCAATGCTTTTGGTTAAACAATAGTTATATTTTATCACAATTAGATAAACGGTTTATAGAGTAACAAATTGAAAAAATTTTAATATAGATCTTTACAAATAAAGAAAAATGAGTTATTATATAGATAGAACATATGTTCGAATATGGAAGTGAATGAGGTGTAATATAGTGAAGAAAACAGTTTGCGAGTTATTTGCAGGTGTGGGTGGTTTTCGCTGTGGACTCAATAATATTAAAACATTAGATGACTTTGAAAAGAAAGAAAAATGGGATACCGTTTGGTTTAGTCAGTGGGAGCCATCAGAAAAGACTACACAGTATGCGCATGATTGTTATGTGTATCATTTTGGAGAAAGATTAGATAAAAATGGAAAAGATACTACAAATTATAATATTGAAGATGTAGATAAGACAACTCTTCCAGATTTTAATTTGCTAGTAGGTGGATTCCCTTGTCAGGACTATTCTGTAGCCTCTTCTTTGGCAACTTCAAAGGGATTAGAAGGGAAAAAAGGAGTTTTATGGTGGTCTATCCGAGAAACATTAGAAGCTAAAAAGCCACCTTTTGTTTTACTGGAAAATGTTGATCGTTTGTTAAAATCTCCGGCTAAACAGAGGGGAAGAGATTTCGGAGTTATTTTAGCATGTTTTCGTGATGAAGGGTATACAGTTGAATGGAGAGTTATAAATGCAGCTGAATACGGATATCAGCAGAGAAGAAGACGTATTTTTATTTTTGCATATAAAGATGATACAAATTATGCAAAAACAATTATTGATAAAGAAAACTATAGCATCAATGATACAGAAGAAAATAAGCAGGAAGCTATGGAAAAGGTAATATTAACAGATGGCTTTTTCGCAAAGACATTTCCTGTAACTAAAGCTGATGCTAATAGATTACGTACACAGATTCTTCCAAAAGAAGTTGGAGAAGTGTCAGATTCATTCCAGTGTAATTTCGAAAACACAGGAATTATGAAAGATGGAATGATTTATACATTAAAGACTGTACCTAGCTATTATGGAAAACAGATAACTCTTGGAGATGTAATGGAAACAGGTGTTGTTGATGAAGAGTATTTCATTCCAGAAGAAAAATTATATTATACTGATCCATCAGTTACACATAGCGATGAAACAGAAGAAAGACTGCCTAAAAAGTTTAGACAAACATGGCAATATTTAAAAGGCGCAAAGAAATTATTACGTGAAAGTAGAGCTACTGGACACCAGTATGTTTTTTCTGAAGGTGCTATCTCTATGATTGATGAAGAAGATAAGCCAGCACGTACAATGTTGACATCTGAAGGTGGATTTAGTAGAACTACACATATTGTCAAAGATAAACAGACTGGGCGTATCAGATTACTTACAGCAGCAGAAGCTGAAAGAATTCAAGGATTTCCTACAGATCATACAAAATATTGCCTAATGGATGGAAAGATTGTCGAAATGCCATTACGTAAAAGACGTTTTATGATGGGGAATGCGTTGGTAGTAGATTTAGTTGTGGATATGGAAAAAACTTTGAGTGTGATATTTGATAATGAAAATTAAGTAAAAAGGGTTATTGCAGATAATGAAGAAAGTTTGCAATAATCTTTTTTTTCATAGGTTTTAAAGTCAGAAAAATTTATAAATATCAGATTAAGTTAAATGGGAATTACCTATCGCCTATGCGGTCTCAAATGCTTTGCATTTAAGTTTGCCTTGGAGATGTCTTATCAGTTTACTGACATTTAAGGCAGCGACTTTAAAGCCAAAGAATTGTTTTGTTCTTAGTTTTCTGTGGAAACTGTGGGCATCGCATGTCCCATACTTATGCTGGACGACCGAAGTATTATTGTGCAAATCATTATCTGGATAAGACTGATGGAAAATGCAATATCAGTGTGCTGGATGCGGATATGGAAAGCGTTGTGAAGAATGCACTTCAGACGATGATTGATGTGCTGGTAGATTCCAGAAAGGTTGTGGATATGCAGCGGGAGAAACAGGCAGAACGATTAAAACAGGCAGAGAAGCATCTTTCAGATATGGAGCATAGCCGTGAACTGATCGAAAAGGACCTGCGTGAAGCTTATGAAAGTTACAAGCTTGGCATGACGGATAAGGAAACCTATCTGGAACAGCGTAAGACATATGAGCAGATGTTGGCGAGCTTGCAGGAGAATATCGAAAAACAGAGGACAGTAGTCGCCAAGATGGCAGATGTGGATGTGCCGGAAGTGGCAGGTTTGGAGATGCTGGAAGGGCAGCTGAAACTGACTGGACTTAATAGGGAAATGGTGGATGCTTTTGTGGAGGAGATTGTTGTGTATGCAAAGGACAGGGTGGAGATAAAGTGGAAGTTTAAGGATGACTTAGGGGAGTTGGGAAAGGTCGAAAAAGATAGAATATTCGGTGGAGAATATGGAAATGGGGTGGTATAATAAAAAATAAACATTTTTAGATTTACAGCAGTTGGTGATAGAGTATTTCGAGGAGGATGGACATATGGACTATTTATTCAAGTCGGTTCATAAGATTGATTATGATGATGAAAGCTTTGTAGAGGTTGAGATGCAACCTAATTTTGATAACTTTGTAACAGAACTATTAACGAATATAAATGAGAATGTAGTAAATAGAGCCTATGAACCATCATCTCAATCAACGCAGGTTGTAACTGATATTAGAAATATATTTTCTTTTATTGAGATAGAAGACATTGAGCCGGAGGAAATGATGGATAGAGTCAAGGAATATGCAGATGATATAGCTCAAAGACTTTTCGATAAAGAAAAACTTAAACAAGAACAAATATATCGGATGGGTAAAAATGTAAAAAAAGGAAGCTTAATACAAGCAGCTATCAAGAATGAAGATAACTACGAGTATTTGTTGGCAAAGGTTGAACATTCTGCATTTGTTGATGATTCTGATTTTTCATTTAAATCGGGGTTTTCTAGTGAACAGAAGAAAATATGGAAAACATGTATTTTTAATTGCAGGATAGAGGATGAAGATATATCAATCGATGAAGCAAAAGTATATGTTAGTAATAGTGGGAAATACTGGGCTGATGATTTTTTGGAATTAAAAGAATTATCTACCGATGCCCAAAATACAAAGAGAGCATTTAGTGCAATTGCTTCTCTTCTTTCAAGGAAAGTTAAGAAAAGTGCTCCTGGGGATTATACTGTGATAAGAAATACCTTTGTGGGATATATGAAGAGAGAACAACAATTAGACTATAATGAAATGATTTCGACAATTTTGGATGACTATCAAGCTGATAGTTTGTCACAGGATAGTTTAGATGAATTAAAGAATAAATTAATGGAATTGCCAGATAAAAGAAAATTTGACAGATCGTTTACAGTTGTACCAAAGGAGATAAGGGCGAAAGTAAGACAATTATATAAAGTTAATGATGGTATAGAGATTAAAGTAAACGATTTCGTGCAGGATATCAAACATAAAATATCAGCAGAGGAAGATGTGGTAACTGGAACAAAATACATTCGAATAATGACTAATAATGAGGATGTTTATCAGCAATTTAGATAAGAGAAAAGGTGGAATGTTTTGGTGAGAAGTGTGATTGAAACAATAAAAGAAAAATTGAATGCTTCATCATTTGTAAAATATTCTGAAGAGGTAAGAATAGTAGATTTTGTTATAGAAATAGCTGATTCTACTTCTGTAAGTAAGAAAGTGCTTCGAGAATGTTTATTAAGTTTTCCTACACGTGATGATGTTGAAATAACAATTACAAATGAAGCAGATGATGGTATTCAGATTTCTAAGAATACAGATTTCGATGCGTTGGATTGGGATATTTTTAATGATGATGCAGTAACTATAACGTGGCATATCAATAAAAATATTTCTGAGCATAATGTAATTTCTGTTTATTGTTATGAAAAGTTTTGCGATGCGATTGCATCAAAGAATTTGCTCGATATAATGTTGATTTTTTCACATTTATTAATGGACAGAAAAAGCGTGCATTTTGAAGTTTTAGACCAAAATATTCATTTTATAACAAAATCTATTTCTTTCATGGGTAGCGATGACCATGACACCATAATAGATAGTGTAGATAGAAAAGAACTAATAACCTTGACAAGAGATAATTCGAATTTTAGAAATGGTTTAATGTACTCTTTGATACCAAATGATTTTTCTTTTCAAATTAGTGGTGCCAAGAATAGATTGGAAGAGTGTTTTTCTAAAATCGAAACACTTTTATCCATTTGTTATATTGCGAATGATTCAGAAATTTTAAATCAAGAAAAAATCGAAATAAAAATATCTGGGCAACGTAATATTGGAATGGAAATAAAAATTCAAGATATTAAGTATAATAGAGAAATTGTAAAAATTTATAATTGGATATATGAAGGAGGGAATACTACAGACAAAGCAATAATTGCAAGAAATATTATTAGTCTTCATTGTAAATATTCAAGTATATTGAATTTGGATGGAAAAACTTTTTCATCAATTCAGTCGAACTTTAATTTGTATCAAAAGGATAATGTTGATAGATACTTGAGTTTGAAAAATGAAGTGGGGAAAAGTGTGACAGAGATAATAGAAAAGACAAGCGAGTTGACATTTGATATTCCAAATGGAATGAAAAATAATATTTTGGCAGTATTTAGTTTTTTATTTACAGTTATTCTTGCGAATATTGTGTCGGATGCTCCATTAGACAATATATTTACTAGAGATATAACGGTTATATTTGAAGTTATTATATTTTTTTCAGTATTATTTTTATTTTTCAGCGTGTATGAAACAAATTATAAAATAGAACAAATGCAGTTAGGGTTTGAAAAGTTGAAAAAGAATTATGCTGATGTGTTTGATGAAGAAGAATTAAGAGATCTCTTGGAAGAGGATAGCTTTAAAAAGGATGTGATAAGAAAAGTAAAAAGACAACGTAATTGGTCAATTGTTGTCTGGGTAGTGCTGTTAATAGTTTTATTTGTAGTAGTTGAAATGATTAGCAGTTCTCCTACAATAGATTGGGTAATCAAAAGGATAATTACTGATTGGTCGCGGTGTAACATAGGTGATTTATAAAGCGGGAATCATAACCTTCCCCCCGCTTTAAGCGAGGATAGCGCAGCGGAGAGGCGCAGTACCATTTTTGGTAAAGGACGCAGGTTCGACTCCTGCACCTCGCCTTTACAATTAAATATTGCTATTGGTAAAGATGCCATTTGAGAAAACGAAATTTCTCAAAATTTTCCCATCACACTCTTGACACGAGGGGAACAGGAAAAACATATGCTTCAGCATTTGCAGTTCGAGAATTAGGATATAAGAAAGTTTTATTCTTAGTCCATAGAAATCAAATAGCAGAACAAGCAATGAAATCATATCAAAAAGTATTTGGTGAATCTATTAAGACTGGAATGGTTACTGGAAAATCTCATGATTATGACGCAGATTTTATTTTTGCAACCGTCCAGACATTATCAAAAACGGAAAATCTAGAAATATTTCCAAGAGATTATTTTGAATGCTGTATTTACGATGAAGCACATCATACATCAGCAGATAGTTATAAAAAGGTAATGGACTATTTTACACCGAAATTCACACTAGGCATGACAGCAACACCGGATAAGAGAGATGATCATGTGAATTACCTCTCCCATGCGGTACAGTATTTCCTATGGAAGAGGCTTCTGACAGTCGTAACAATTACTCATCTCTGACCAGAAGATTCTGGCTGTTCGTACCGATCAGGGCATATTCACTTATGCCGCTATCCCTTTGACGGGAATACTTTTAGGATTCAGGTCGTGGAATCCATACACTTTTGGACTTGCCAGAAAAGAAAAGTCTGTTGTTCGATCCCAAATATCCGGAACTGCTTTTCTCATGATGTTCGCTGCTGCATGACAGTCAGCATTCAGGATCGTTCCATCTGCACAACGATACAGACCTCGTTTGATACGAAGCCCAGAAAACTGTACATCTTTATCATCCACACCATAGGTAGGAATATAGTCTTTTGTTGTGATATCTGCTTTGGAAGTATAACTTTCTTCCTGTTCAATGATCTTGATCCCTGCATTCAATGCTTTATATGTGATCATAGTTCGTAGAAAAGCGATCGGCATGGAAACGAACTTCTGATTGTTGATCTTTCCAATCCTGGAATTCTGTTTCCATAACGGATTCACACCAAAGATCAAAGTCCCTGCCTGATGCTCTACACAGAAATCAATGATACTCCGGCTGATCTTATGGCACTGGTCTTTGGTAAAATTCGCATGATGAAAAGAAAGATCTTTCAATCTTGCAGAAGTTGCATATTGGTTTTTATGTCCTTTTGTCAGAATGGAAACGTACTTTGCCTTTTGTTTATGAAACCATTGAGTATCGGATAAGACAGCTCCGCCCTTGTAGATTGCAGATGAGCCATCATCACATACGATAGCTGCGAAGTTGTCGATCCCGAAATCAATGGCACAGGTATAAGGCATGGAAGTTTCGATCACCTGTTCTGGTTCTTCAAATGTCAGACAGAACAGAAATCTTCCATGATAAGGTTTGATCCGGACTTCTTTTAAGAAAGCATGTTCAGAAATATTAGAAAAACTCAGACGTTTCTTTATGATCGGCAGTTTTAAGGATACTCCAGTTTCTGACGGATATAAAACAGCATCCTGATTGGTGATGATCACTGTTGCAAGATTTTGTTTTTTATAGTGGGGCATCTTTGGTCTGCCTAAAAATTTTTCCGGATGTTTTTTATATTCTCTTAAAGAAGCCAGCCAGTTTTTGAAATCTGTGACAGCCTGCTTTACCATCGCCTGTGCTGTCTGCATCGGCAGTCCGATAAAGAAATCCGGATTTTCCGTGACACGCATCAGCTTCTCCAGATGGTTGTAAGAGATCACTTTTCGGACATGGATCTGAGGATAAACATCTTGTAATGAGTGAACCTCACAAAAGACATCTTCTTCATTGTCTGTCCGATGTTCTTTTTCATATCCAGTAAAGATGTTACGGATACGAAAAAGAGCAGCATTATATAATAACTTCGCTTTTCTGCAGAAGTCATCACAATAACTGTAGATCATATCTTCGGATGAGATCACCCGTTGTGTTACGGAAAATGCCATATGATTATATCCTTTCTAATGTCTTGAAAACATTGTATTTCTATAATTAATTATACCAAACGTATGTTCAGTTGTAAAGGAGATACATCATGCGAAAGAAAGCTAATACAGATTATTATATCCACAGGCACAGCTTCTGGAAGCAGACACCATGACATCTCCGGCAGAACTTGCTAAAGTCTGGGGGCGTCAGGACGCATTCACCCACGCCATGCGGTGCAGTTGCTCCTATGGACGCGGTACTCTGCTTAGCTTTTATAGAAGGACGTAATATCTATGAAATTTTTGAGCATAATATTGCTTACGAAATCCGATTGCAAAAAGCAATGGAAGAAGATTTATTGTGCCCATTTCATTACTTTGGAATTACAGATTTTGAGATTATTGATGATGAGATGGTCAATGGTAAGAAATTAACAACAGAGCAAAAACTTGAGAATTTTAGATTTTTAACTTCAGATGAACGTGTAAAATATATAATGGAACAAGCACGATATTATGGTTACAGTGGAGATCGTGTTAAAGGTTTGATTTTTTGTAGTAGAATCGAAGAAGCTCAGGAATTATCAAAGAAATTTAACGAACATGGATGGCGAACTTTGGCATTATCAGGATCAGATTCAGAAGAAGTTCGTAGAGATGCAATCGAGCGTTTAGTAAACGATGATATCAATGAGTTAGATTACATTTTATCGGTAGATATTTTTAGTGAAGGAGTTGATGTGCCAGAAATTAATCAGGTAATTATGCTAAGGCCAACTCAGTCACCGATTGTGTTTATCCAGCAACTTGGACGTGGACTTCGAAAAGCAGAAGATAAAGAGTATGTTGTGATACTTGATTTCATTGGGAATTATAAGAATAATTTCATGATACCGATTGCATTGTCTGGGGATCGCAGTTATAACAAGGATAATGTACGACATTATGTTATGGAAGGAAGTCGAATTATTCCAGGAAGTTCTACAATACATTTTGATGAAATTAGTAGAAAGAAGATTTATCAAGCAATCGATAATGCTAATTTTAGTGATTTGAAATTAATTAAAGAGAATTATTTTAACTTGAAAAATAAATTAGGACATATTCCAAAATTAGAAGAATTTGATCAATATGGAGAAATGGATGTATGTAGAATTTTTGATAATAAAAGTCTTGGGTCATATTATAAGTTTTTGGTCAAATATGATAAAGAATATATAGTTCGATTAAATGATGAAGAAGAAAAAATCATAGAATTTATTTCAAAAAAGATTGCTAATGGGAAGAGGGTACATGAATTAGAATTATTGTCTTTGATGATTCGTCATAATCATGGACTGATTGGAAAATTACAAGATAATTTACAAGAAAAATATGAAATAATATTAAATGATGATTCTATTCGAAATATTATTAATATCATGACAAACGAATTTCCAACAGGTTCTGCAAGAAAGACATATAAAGAATGTGTATTCATAGAACAGGAAAAAGATCCAAAGATTTTTGAAGAGTTACAGACAGAGCAGTTACATAGAAATATGGAAACAAGAATGACAGCATATGCTCAAAATTGGTTGTCAAAACACATTGAATATGGCGTAAGTGCGCCATTAAAAGAAATGTTGCATAATCCGGATTTTCTAACTATTTTAGAGGACCTAATCAATTTTGGAAAAGCTAGATATGAAAGAGACTACAGTAATCGCTATCAAGATACTGATTTTGTTTTATATCAGAAATACACCTATGAAGATGTATGCAGACTTCTTAATTGGGAGAATAATGAAGTTCCATTAAATATTGGTGGGTATAAATTTGATAAAAAAACAAAGACATTTCCAGTGTTTATCAATTACGATAAGGCAGATAATATTAGTGATACAACAAAGTATGAAGATCATTTTGTAAGTAATAATCAGTTAATTGCAATTTCTAAAAGTGGAAGAAGTTTGGAATCAGAGGATGTACAAAATTTCCTTCATGCAAGAGAAAGAAATATAGATGTTCAGTTATTCGTCCGTAAAAATAAGGATGATAAAATTTCAAAAGAATTTTATTATTTAGGACGAATGACAGCAACGGGAGAAGCAAAAGAATTTGTAATGCCGAATACAGAGAAAACAGCAGTTGAGATTCTTTGGACATTAGACGTACCAGTGAAAGAAGATTTATACGAATATATTATGAGTGAATAAAGAGGAATAATAAAATGAAGACAATTAGAGTAGTGGCAGCAGTTATAAAAGTTGAAGATAAAATATTTGCAACACAAAGAGGATATGGAGATCTAAAAGGTGGATGGGAATTTCCTGGAGGAAAGATTGAAGAAGGAGAGACACCACAGGAAGCTTTGAAGAGAGAAATTATGGAAGAATTGGATACGGAGATTGAAGTTGGCGAGTTGATTGATGTGATCGAGTATGATTATCCTGATTTTCATTTGTCTATGGGGTGTTATTGGTGTTCTGTTGTTTGTGGAAAGTTGGTTTTGAAAGAGCATGAGGATGCGCGATGGTTGGGAAAGGATGAATTGATGGATGTTGAGTGGTTGCCGGCGGATGTTGAGTTGATTTGGAAAATAAAAGAAAAATAATTTTTTGTGACCCTTTGACAAGTAATATAGAAGCAGGTGAATATAGTTATGTTCAGGAAGCAGGTGGAAAAGCAAAATTAGAAAAAAAGTTGGGCATTCAATATCACATTTTAAATTGGATCTCCGATTTGAGTTGAATGATGTTGTTGTTTTAATTGAAACAAAGCAGAACTATGTGGATGATGATGAACATGTCTTTTATATATCAAAGATATTGTTAAAAAGAAAGGAGCTGTTCTAATTTCAAAAGAATGTGCTAGAAAATCAAAAAGTTAAAGGTTTGAAAACAACTGATTGTCTAAAACAAAAAAATTCCTCCCGTATATATGTTCGATTAATCCTATTATAACGAAATAAGAATAGAAAGATAAGACTCTATCAAACGTCATAACTTGAATAGATGTTTGATAGAGCTGTTATATAAAAAACCTCTAAATGGTAGATGATTTTTGCGTATTCTGTGGAGAAGTTCAAATTTGTAATGGCTTTTTGTTGTTGCAAAAAAATGAATATGATACAATAAGTAAAGAATGTGATAAAGTGAGTAGCAAAATATATCAGGTAGATATAAGTAAACTGGGAGAAATCAATATGAATAAAGTATACACATTAGAGTATATTGCAGACTGTTTTTTCGAAAATAGATACTAAAAGTATAATACTTAAGTTTCCTGAGGCATTAAGAAATCAGTTTACAAAGTAAAATGATAAATTAATCATAATTAACCAAAAAATTCTAAATAAAATAATCATTTGAAGTATAGTTTTTATAAAAAGAAAGATAAATAAAAACACAGAAAAGTCATTGTAATGGAGGTGAAATAGGTGGATCAATTCATTTCGAAAGAAGTATTAGATATTTTATCATATCATTCAACATTAGGAAGAAGTTTAAAGCAGATTTCACTTCGAAAGACGCCATTACCAATAATTTTAGATGATATAGAAAAATATAGGGCAAACTATATAGATACAATATTTCAAGAAAATCTTATTGGATCTCGTTTTAAAAGTGAGGATTCTATTAAAAGGAAGTATGAAAAAACGCTTAAAACAGGTGGCGGGTTTAAACAATGTTTTAATGATATATTAGGATTTCGCTTAAAATTTGAAGAATATCCTTGTGAATATCCGGATTATTTTCGTGTAGTAGATTTACGAAACGGAAAAAAGATAGATGACGGATATAGAGCAATTCATTTATATTATCAAAGAGATAATATGGCGTATCCAATCGAAATTCAACTTTGGTGTGGAAAGGATTATTTATTTAACATATGGAGTCATCAATATGTATATAAATATAAAAATCCAGAAATAGGGTACCAATTGTATAGAAAATATGTAGATGGAAAAATAAAGAATAAAGAAGAATTTTTGAAAAATTTAAAAGAAATGGAGGAAAAAAGAAATGATTGATAAATCAATATATGTAGTAGCGAAAATTTTTGATCAACAAGGATGTATAGCATATAGATGCAAAACACTTAATGAGGCAAGATGTTTGCCAGGAACTTTAGAAGCATTAAGAGCTGAAGGAGTACAGATTGTTATTTTAGATGATCCGGATATATATTCAGAATATGCACCTTATGAGTATATTGAAGATATGAAAGAATTCATAGATAAGGTTAATATGTTAAATAAGATTCCAGCAGCATAAAATGCAAGTCATAAATTTTATTTTATACAAATTAAAAAGTAATTTGATGAGAGACGACATTGAGATTTAGTATCAATGTCGTTTCGGCATATATAGTAAATGATGGCAAGCAGACACCAATGCGTGGTCATCCGGTATTTATTGCCCCGCATGCAACGGCAACATGTTGCAGAGAGTGCATCCGGAAGTGGCATAAAATGCAACCGGGAAAAGAACTAAGCCAAGTACAGCAGGGATATCTTGTAGATGTAATTATGACATGGATTCAAAAAGAAATGAAGAGGAACTAGTGCAGATATTTTTTGATGCAGATGCCTGTCCAGAGGTAGGTATCGTTGAAATAATTGCAAAAGAGCATAATGTTGTTATATGATACGAATCATGTCCTGTCATCAGATTATAGTGAAGTTATTGTTGTTGGTGCAGGAGCAGATGCAGTAGATTATAAATTTTTTGCATTACTTTTCTACAAAACATAGTTTTATGGAGCAAAAGGGTAGACTATATTAGACAGTCTACCCTTGGATTTAATGATCTCCGTAATGATATCTGCAAGAAAGAATATAAATATTTTCTTCATCAATTCGATAAATAAGACGATCTTTGAAATCCTTAAGGTCCCAGGGACATTAAGAAATCAAAATAATCACAACTGTTGTTGAAAATGCAAGTAATCAAAAAACGACATATCAAAATGCGTTAAAGACATATTTAAGTTCCCGTAGACGTTAAGAAATCAGTTTACAAAATAAATTGTACAAAAACAAATTATTCAAAAAATTCTAAATATAAAGCCATTGCAAATAGGTGTTTCTTAATAAGAGATATTCCATAAATTAGCAATGGCTTTTTTATTGTGGTAGTAATTCAATTGTGATAAAATGTCATAAAGATGAACTGCACGGAAGTAAGGAGTGAAAGAATATGATGTATCCATATATGACATTAAATGATGATACAGAAATTACGCATTCAGAGATGTATCCAGATGGAAAAGTAAAAGTATATATTGAAACACCAGATGAAACAGGTGGATTTCATGATGCTATTTGCTGGTTACCAGATTATACATGGGAAGTTCACGGTTATTCAGAGTCAGAAATGATGTATTTTAAGCAACTTATTCGAGATAATGCACATTTAATTATAGAATTTTCTCAAGAAGGAGGGATTCTGAATGCTGCAAATATTTAGAGTTGGGCCATATAGTATTTATTTTTGGTCGAATAAAAATAATCCATTGTGGATCCAAAACGTATTCTGGAAATTACAGAAAAGATGTAACTGCTGGGAAAATATTTGTTACGGTATTTTTGGATTTTAAAACGTATAAAAAGTTTTCGGAAGAGTTGACATGGGATACAGAAGTATGGATATCTGAAATGCCGAATCATATGATACATTTGAATGGTGATAAATTTATGGGAACGAGATAAATTGTCCAGATATTAGGGGAGGAAAAGATAATGGCTGAACAAGTTATTATGAATTATATAGCGGTGGAAATGCTGCATAAATCATCTTTATGGGGAAATGTTGTGTTTAAAGTAAAACCGCAAGATAAAGAAAAATTGTATGTGCTTAAATGTTTCCCCAAAATTGAAAATGGTTTACAGAAACTTATTTTTAAAAGAGAAATTGAAGCTTTACGAACCCTGAATACTTGTGAAGGAATAGTAAAATTAAGAGATAGTAGTACGGAACTATATCCTTTTGGAAAGGAATGTTATGTTGGTATTCTTATGGATTATGTTCCGGGCGAAACTTTAGATCATATAAGTTGGAATAAATATACACAACTAAAAAAGTATGAAATATGTCTTCAAATTTTAAGAGCAGTAAATAATGCTCATTCGAATAATGTGATTCATAGAGATTTGAAACCTTCAAATATAATTTATGATAAATATGCAGATAAGGTTACGTTAATTGATTTTGGAACAAGTAAAATAAAAACAGTTATGGATTCTGAAACTACCATGCCATTATATTCAGAAGGCTATTCTGCACCAGAACTTATATTGGGTAAAAATATTACAGAAAAATGTGATTACTATTCAATAGGAATAATAATGAGTGAAATTTTATTATCACAAAAAAATGAAGATGATATTACTAGTAATATTGAGGAGTGGACTGGGAGGAAAGAGATAAAAGATATTCTATTATCACTAGTCCAAGAAAAACCTGAAAATAGACCAGATTCACTGGAAAATGTAATGGTGGTTTTGGAGCAATTAATAGGAAATCTTAATACATCAAGTTGTAGCTATAGCATTGCAATTGATTCTAGAAAGCTGGTGCAATTAAAAAGAAATTCTATTGTTGAAGAAAGTATGACAATGGTACAGTTTACTAATTCATTTCTTAAAAATGAATTTAAACAAGCCTATGGTTATTATGATGTAAAAGATCAGCAGTATATAATTACTGGTGAAAAAATGATTTTGAAGTGTGGATATGATGAAAATGAACAGAAAATGTATGTGACATACGTTGGAAAAATTTCAGCAGATAGAAGAAATATAAATATTAAAAGAAGCTTTAGAATTGTTGGACAAATGTCCTTTGTATTAAATAGCAGAGATAATGGGTATGATCCACAAGACAATCACAAACTGGTTGTTATGTTTAAAAATCATCAAGATGATAATAAACAATATCAATTGCAAGAAGAAAAGTTTGAAAATTTATTTGGTGGTTGGGAAATTGGTCTTACAGAGGCTGTTGAAACAGAAAAAGGAAAATCTGCGGTTATAAAATATGATAAATATGAGATTAATGGTGGTCAACTTATTTTCAATTTGATTAATTGCGAGAAAAAATCAATTGATGAATTGATGCCACCAACTAGATTTGTTGTAGAAAGCCAAGGACCAAAAGGAGTTATTTATACAAAGGTAGGAAATTTTGAAGAGGTTATATGTGATGATGATTCAGTAAAAATTGTCTTATCGTTAACAAAAGGGAGATTGAAACCAGCAGTAAGACAATTACTGAATAAACACACACCCCTTCTTGAAGATTTTCGTGCGAAGACTATGGTGTATAAACGACAATTTAGAGCGATTTTTGATTTGAAAAAAGATGAATATTCTGCGAGAAGTTTAAAGGACATTATTTTGTGTTTGGATGAACCAGAGGAAATAAAGACAATCTCACAGCCTAATTTTATTTCAAAAGTATTAAATCAATCACAGAAACAAGCTGTGGTGAAGGCTCTAAATACGGAAAATATTTGTTTGATTCAAGGACCGCCTGGGACAGGTAAGACATCTGTTATAAAAGAAATAGTTGGGCAAATTATAAAAAGGGATATAAAGATGACTGATAGTCCTAAAATACTTATTGTTTCGCAGTCACATACGGCAGTTGATAATATTTTAGAAGGACTGGGGAAAGTTATTGATAATCCATTGGAGATAATAAGAATTGGTGCAGAAAAGAATATTTCTGAAGAAATTGCGACAAAATATACAATTGCTGCACATAGAGAGCAATTGGTTTCCGAAATAAAAAATAATGTTCAGCAATATGTAAAGCAAAAAAATGATTTAATGAATACTATAACCGATAAAAACGAGGCGAAAAAATGGGAAGAAGTTAAGAAAATACAGGAAGATTGGATAAATAGATTAGTAGATCAGAACAGTTTAGACTATCAAATGATCCGAAGTGCAGTGGTTATTGCGGGAACATGTGTAGGATTTTTATCTAATGAAGTAATAAAAGACATGTCATTTGATTATGTAATTATTGATGAGGCTGCTAAAGCAACAACACCAGAATTACTGGTATCGATTATTAAAGCAAAAAAGATTATATTAGTGGGCGATCAAAATCAGTTGCCGGCATATGCAGATACAGAGATATCACCAACATTAGCTAAACTGACTAAAAATCCAGACTATAGATTATTTGATATTCTATACAATTCGTTACCAGATACACATAAACAAATTTTGACCACTCAGTATAGAATGATTGAAAATATAGGAAATCTGATAAGCAAAGTATTTTATGGAGGAATTATTGATACAGGATGTAATAACGATGAAAAACGACATGGATTGACTAGGTATGTTGGAAAATCAATAGTGTGGTTTGATACTTCTGCAAATAAGAAAAAATCACAGAAAAGAACAAAAGGTGGTTCATATATAAATGAAGAAGAAAAAAGAATTATTTTAGAAATATTAGATGATTTAAAAAAAACTGGCGAATTGAAGGGGTTAGATATAGGGATTATTACAGGGTATAGTGGTCAGAAAGAATTATTGCGAAAATCTATTAAGGCTACAGAACTTGACAAAATAGCATCAAAAATTGATATCAATACTTTAGATGCATTTCAAGGAAGAGAAAATGATATTATAATTTACAGCACTGTAAGAACAAGAGACTCCATTGGATTTCAAAAGGAGAAGGAACGAGTTAATGTAGCTTTTTCTAGGGCAAAAAAATTATTAATTGTGTGTGGAGATAAAAATTTCTTTTACAATTTTGACGATCAGGATAATAAATTTGTTGAAATAATAGATTATATCTCTGAAGGAGAAGAATGTGAAATTATACAATGCGATGGAGGAAAGTTATTTGAAAGAGAATCTAATTCATAAATGGGTAACAAACATTGTCAGGCAAAATGATGGATATGAATTTTTGTTTGATGATGAAGTATATTTACCAGTTTATAAGTATACACTAAAAATTACAAAAAGAAAAACTGTAAAGCTAAATTTGTTAGAGGAAAAAGTGTTACAGATTGTTTCTATAGGTGTTCACCAAGTGGATGAGATTGCAAAAATTTTAGGAATTACTAGGTCGTTATTGGATGTTACTCTCGCTGATTTGCACGTAAAAGATTTAATATCTGTATCATCTGATATTTGCTCGTTATTAAAAAAAGGTAAACAAGCCCTAAGCAATTTAGAAAGAGTTGAGAAACAGCAAGATATCATGAAAGATATCTATATGGATTCTTTTAAAGGAAAAATATTAGATGATATTACTAGATATCAAGTTGTTGAAAAGGGGATAATTGATGATAACAAACTAGAACCAATTGTTCAGGCAGAAGATATGAAGGTTATAGTCAGTAAGTTTGAGGATATTCAAGAAATTTTTCAAAACGAATATTCGGCAACACAAATTGGTGATGGAATAAGAACTGAAACACAGGAACTTTTGACAATAGATGGAATTGAAAGTGTATATGTAGTATTTATAAAGATTCCATTGCAGATTTTTGTAAGTACAAATGGTTGGGATATAGATATTGTAGCATCAAAAAAGAAATACAATGAGTTATTGTTAGAATATAAAGATGAAATTATTAGACAAATAAATAATAAGAAAGTATTACGGGTTCATTGGAAAAAGAAGACAATACAAGAGCCATATAATGGAGAATGTCTAAAGGAAGTTAAAGGATTAGTAGAGACAATAAGGGCGGCTGATTATAGAAGAAAAAAGAAACAAAAAGAAATAGATGAACTTCAAATGAAAATATTTTCATCAAGGAAATTATTAAATGGAGAGACGAAGGTTTTATTGAATTATCTTGCCGAGAATGCACAACAAGTTGAGCTAAGTGTAGATAATGTTGATGATTGGGCATATGATAAAAATTTTGTGGGAAAATTATCACATTATATTGGTAAAGCGATTTTGAAAATCAAATATCAAGGAAGTAATAATATTGAAAAGGCAATTAAAAGAATAAAAAGAGGGCATAATGTTGCCGAATATAAAAAATGTAATCATGGATATTTTTTTTGCTTGAAATATGATGATAATTATGAGGTTTATGGAGTACCTGTTGAACGAACTGTTATAAATAGTCATACAACCTGTATAAAGATGAATTATTATTTGCGTAATTTGAGAATTGAATAATGTGTGATAACACCATGATAACATAGACACCTTAAGGTTCCAGGAACGTTAAGAAATCAGTTTATAAAATAAATTGTACAAATAAGAACAAATTGTTCCAAAAATTCTAAACAAAATAATCATTTAATGTAAAGAAGAAGGTCATTGTAAATCATCATCCAATTAATAGAGTAGATGGTGTGCAATGGCTTTTTCGTTGTTATAGTGATCGAGATATGATAAAATATCAATGTATAAAAAATAAATACAATTGACTATTAAGATAAAAAGTATAGAAATATATTAATAAGGAAATGATTTTATATATATTATTTGGAAGGGAGACTCGTTATGCCAGATAGAATACACAATATAATTTAGGTTAAATTATATAACCAATCAGAAATAATTGCGAGTGGTGAAGTTGAATTAACTGTAGGATACGTTGAATATAATGAGGATGGAGGAATAGGTAATGCATTACAAGATGGAATTAACTATAACTATGAGCAAATAATAGAAGTGTTAGATGAATATATTCAAGAACAGAGTGATTATGTATGTAATGAAAAAATAGTCGTTGGGGTTATTAAAGGAGCTATTGAAGATATGTGTTAATAAAAAAGTTTATTAGAAGAATATTAAAATTTATTGTATCAGATATATGAATATATTAAAATATTAGTAATTAGATAGTTGATGTATATTAAAATTGATATATGAGGTGAAAAATATTATGCTTTTTACTATGAATTTAAAAGGACAAGTAAATCAAATGCGACTTCCAAAATCAAAATCATTATGGCCATTATTTGAGACAATTGTAAATGCAATTCAATCATTAGAAGATACAAAGAACTGTGAAAAATCATTGATTACGATAAAAGCAAATCGTATAGAAGGCAATCAGTTAAATATTAAGGGGAAAGAAGAATTAAATCATTTTGAAGAATTTATTGTTACAGATAATGGAGAAGGATTTACGGAAAGAAATTATCAATCATTTTTAGAAGGATATTCAACATTAAAAATTGCTAAAGGTTGTAAAGGCATTGGGCGTTTTTTATGGCTAAAAGCATTTGATCAAGTAACGATTCAAAGTATTTATAGTGAAGATAATATATTTTATGAGAGAAAATTTGATTTTACTTTGGAACATGCAATTGAGCCAGAAGTTAATAGAAGAAAGATAAATGAACAAAAATGTATAACTGAAATACGTTTATCTGGGTTCCATGAAAAATATAGAGAAACAGTTGCATTGTCATTAGAAAGTCTAGCTAAAAAAATAATAGAACATTGTTTGCCGTATTTTATTATAGATGGATGTCCGGAAATTATACTTCAAGATAATATGGATCAAAAAATCAATTTAAATCAGTATTATAGAAAATTATATAAGGATACTCTACATAGGGATGAAATTATAATTGAGGATAATAAGTTTTTGTTGTATCACATGACTGTAAATGAGGGAGCAGATAAACATGAGTTACATTTATGTGCAAATAATAGAGAAGTAAAATCATATGAATTATCTAAATATATTCCTAATTTGGATAAAAAAATAATAACGGAAATACAGTCTTATTATTATGTAGGATATATTGTAGGCGAATATTTAGATAATTCAGTTAGTGCAGAGCGTTATGAATTTAATTTTTCAGAAGCTCCAATTCTAAAAACTATTGATGAAAAGGATTTGATAACGGCTGCCATAGTATATATATCTAGTTACCTTAGTGAAGATTTAGGCAAAATAAAAGATGAAAAACAATGACGGAATTAAGGTCCCGTAGCACTTAAGAAATCAGTTTACAAAATAAATTGTACTATTTATGTAAATTGTTCGAAAAATTCTAAACAAAATACCCATTTAATTTATCAATCTGCATAAGATAAAACAATTTAATAAATTTATTAAAGCTGTTGCTATTTAACATCTCCTTGTGAGTATTAATAATAATGGCTTTTATTGTAAAAATAGGTTGTATTTATCCTAGTTTATACATATAATAAAGAAAAAGAGAAAAAAGGAGAGATATAATATGATGGTAAATACAGAAAATTTAGTATCAATTACAGAAGCAAATCAGAATTTTTCTAAAGTAGCAAGATTAGTGGATCAGAAAGGTTCTGCAGTTATTTTAAAAAATAATACACCACGTTATCTAGTAATAGAATTTAGTCAAGCAGAGAAAATGCAAGAAGCAAATGATGAAGATTTGTTAAATCTATCAAAAAGAATTATTGAAAAAAATCGAAAGGTCTACGAGGAATTAGCAAAATGATTCGGTTAAGCAAACGACAAATAATTCTTTTGCATGATCAATTAGTCGAAGAAACAGGTGGAATGTCAGGAATAAGAGATGATGGGTTATTAGAGTCTGCGATTGCAGCACCATTTCAATCATTCGGAGGAGAAGATGTTTATCCATCTATTCAACAAAAAGCAGCTAGACTAGGCTATGGAATTATTAAAAATCATTGTTTTCTGGATGGAAATAAGAGAATTGGTACACATGCAATGTTGATTTTCTTGGAATTAAACGGTATTGAATTAACTTATACTCAAGTTGAATTATATCAAATTATTATTTCAGTTGCATCAGGTGAAAGTGATGACAAAAAATTACTAGAATGGTTATTAAATCACGAAACATGAAAATCATAAGCATTTCTGGTAGACTTAAGGTCCCAGGGACATTAAGAAATCACAGGCTATGAAAACGATGCGGCTCTTGCCGAGCAGCACAAGCCGCAGGGCGAGGATAAGTTCTGCCCGATGACCTTAAAAGGCGTGACCTACACGGAAAAAGCCGATGCAGGCGAAATGCTTTTGGCGGTCTGCAAGGAAAATCCCCTTGCTAATCCCGTGGAAGTCGGCAGTTACCGTGGCTTTCGGTTGGAGGTATTCTATGATACCGTCAACACCCACTACTGTCTATATCTTTGCGGTAAGACAAGGCACAAGGTAGAATTAGGCTCTGGTGCTCTGGGCAATCTGACCCGAATTGAAAACGAGCTTGCCAAGCTCCCTGCAAAACTGGAAGCAACCAAGACCAGAAAAGCGGAAATCTTAGAGCAGCTTGCCAATTCAAAAAGCGAGGTACAAAAGCCCTTTGCCTTTGAAGATGAGCTGAAAGAAAAGACCGATAGGCTCAATGCCCTAAACATCGAGCTTAATCTGGACGAAAAGGACACCCCTGTTCTGGATACCGAGCCAGAGCAGAGCGATGAGCCGCCCGAAAGAAAATGTGTAAATTGGGAGCGATAAGCGGATTTGCACATTTGTATTGCTGAAAAGTGGGCAGTATAATAGGTGTAGATTTATAGAATATCGGAGGTGATAACGGTGTCTGATATGTTCAGATTTGAAACCTTTGTAGATGTCCACAGTAATATCTTTCAGGAATATCTAAGCTCTGTCATAGCAAAGTTGCAAACGGAAAACCCAGAATATCGAGCATTATCAGAAAGAATTGACGATATCTATCGGGAATATCCGAGAGTAATGGCGGTATTCGATGCGGAAAAGCCCTGTGATTTATCCGAACAGGAATGTACGGCTCTGATAGAAGTTCTGGAGCTTCGGGCGAAACTTTGTGATATGCAGCAGGAAACAATTTATTTCCGAGGGTGCTATGACAGCGTTGGGTATCTGAAAAAAGCAGGAATTTTATAACCGAAATCGGCGGCATTGGCGAAAAGCTGATGCCGCTTTTACATAGTCGCAGAGGTAGAAAAATTCATACCTTTGTGGTACAATTATAATAATAAAGTACACAAGAAGGTTGGTTAAGTATGGATATTAGATTTAGCACATATAATGATTTTCTAACTGAATATAAGACATACAGATTAGATAAATGTAGTAAATGTAAAGGCGTTCGAGAGTTAATTGATGATGATGTGACAGTTGTCATAGAAAATAGAACTCTCCATTTTCCAGAGTTGCTTATACTTTGCTGCAATAAATGTGGAAATAAATGTCTGCCCGAATATTCCAAACAAATGATAGACGGTGCTTATAAATCTATGATAGAGCAAGAACAGTATGTGGGCGAGTTCGTTTCAAAGAATTATAAAAAGAAATTTGAATATTGCCAAGAAACAGATTATAAATACGACCATAAAGATTATTATAATATCCCTGGTCTTTGTTATGATGAGGAGCATTCAATAGAAGGTTTTTTGACACCTGTTTTTTTCGACAGAAAGGCTCTTATATATTTTATTTCTGTTCCCGATTTTGAGGTGGATATCTTTTCAGAAACCTATGGACACATTGGAAAGAAAGACCCAGAGGGAATATATGTATATGATTGGGATATACCATTTGGTTTTAACAGTAATGGGAAGTTAGTATTTTGGTTGGGCGATTTGAATTATTTGGATACTCAGAGCCAAGCGATTTTGAAAGGATTTAATGTTGACTCAGACCATTTAATTGTTGACTCAGAGTTTTATCAAGCACAGATGAACTGTACTTTTAGCAAGCCTATTATAGAGAAACAAATTCTAATGAATAAGGACAGCTTGATTTCAAATGTAAAGAAAAAATACAATATTGACTTAGCACATTTAGACGAAGAATGTTCTGAACATGCTAAAAATATCAAGCGTCCACTTGTTTTTACAGAACAGAGCGTATCTGGTGTAATAAATGCTTTTGACAAGGTGTTAGTAGAGGGCTTTAATGTTGGACAGTTGAGAGTATTGTATGAAACATTGTATATCGAGAGTGAAAGAGATGACCAATATAGAAATTGGCAGTCTATTCGTCTTATCAAAGAAATATTGCTTAAATTCTGTGATGAAATTGGAAATACGATTGATGTTGAAAAGTTGATTTCTCCGTTGTATATTCTTCACGATTATCGAATATATCTTGACCATTTGCTTTCAAAGGATAAACAAGAAAATACCAAAGCTCATATAGTTGCTACATTGGGAGTTCAAAATTTTGGAGAACAAGAAGCTATTTATGCAGAGGAAATAGACCGTCTTAATAGATTATTTCAGTATTTAGTGCTGTTATCGAAATAGGTTATTGTTATACATAGCCGAGTGGTTTTCACTACACGAAAATCTCTTGGCTATTTCTATTTCTGGAAATGGTTACGGAATGAACTAAATAAGGTGGCGTTGGCGTTAAGTTGATGTCGGATTTTTCAGAGTAGTGGTAGAAAAATTTGTTGAAATGTTGTATATTAAATATGGTAACAAATTTTATAATTATTTGTTAGAGGAGAACCTTACTGTGAATGCTTTGCCTGACTATATGCTAATTGAATTTTTTAATTGGATAAAAATAAATGATAATACTCGCTTAAATATTGGATTTGTCCGTGAATGTGTGATGAGGGACAAGCATACGAATAGTGCAATGGAAGATTTGACTCCGTATGCTAAAGAATTTATTATTCAAAAAGGTTTAGATATTAAGGCATGGGAATTAATAGAAAGCATGCGAGCCTATTTAACTTATCGTTATGCGGATGAGGAATCCACTAAGAGAGTAGAAAAATCTTTATGGAGCGAGTCCCAGAACAATAAAAATAATTTACATATAAAAAATAATGGGGATGGGAATACACTCATACATATGATGACGGCTGTTCCTGTGCCATTGCATACAACAATAGAGTTTTTGGAATGGTTATTGAAACAGGAAATAAACGCAGATGATGTATATAAAATGCCTATGTGTGTATTTGAACAGTTAGCAAAAGACTTTTTGATTGAAAATAATGGTGTAATTGATAGTGATTTGCTAACATACTTACGACAAGAGGTTAAAGATAAAAGTCCCCAAAATTTTCTTGAAAAATTTAAAAGATTAATTTCTCTGGATACATTTGGGAAAGACACAAAAAAATACAAAACTATTGCAGAATTATTTGGTAGATACTCAAATCCTTGCATTATGAAGTGTTTCTTTCTTCCCCTTGCTCAAGATAAAATGTTTGAAAAGTTCATCAACAATTCATGGAGCGATTTAAATTCATTATCTAAAAATTATTTAGACATTTTTTATAGCGTTAAGGAATTATCTGCTTCTGGATACGACATTAAGGATAAGATTCGGTCATTGGATGTCGCGGAAGATGCTTTGCCGTGCTTAGTTTTGTGGGTTAACTCTCTTGAAACTGCGAAATGTGTGGAATTGAGAGATTTGGAGTATAAAGAAATATTCCGTTTAATGCAATCTATTGTACAGAATATAAAAGAAGGGGTTTCATTTGATGTGGTTTATTCAAGAGCTGTAATGATGGCAGATGATTTACGCAGAGAGCATAAAAATATAACAATTATAGAGCAAAAATTTGATATTTCAAACTCGGAAATACGAAATTCCCAATTGGGCACTTTTGAAAGCAAATTAGTTAGTGAAGATAAAATTGAAAAATAAGGAGAATGCGATACTTTCAGTATTAACCCGTTAGAATATGACATTGATAGAATTTATTTAATGAAAATGGTAGAAAGGGGAAATTTGACTACAGGCGTTTCAGTTCAACGTATAGAACGAGATAATAAAATTATTTCGGGGTGGTCAGAGAAAGCTCCAATTACGTTTCTTGGAATTGAATATTTGAATGGAAGGAGTACATCCACAATGAATCAAACAAATTATAATATTACTAATTCTTCTTTAGTCGGTTCTCAAATTGGAACTCAAAATAGCCAACTTTATTTCAACCAAAGTGATTTTTCAAGTGAAATAAACCAAGCTATTTCAGAAATAAAAACAATAACAGAATTGTCAGAGAAGAGCATGAATTCAATAATTGATTTGCTACAACAAATTGACATTGCTGTAAAGTCAGACAATAAAGAGGCACAAACAGAAGCAAAATTTACATTAAAGGGGATGCTTAAAGGAATTGGGAATACTGGTGTTAAAGTGATTAGTGTGTTGTCTGGATTGGCAAATTTAGCAAAGTTTTTTGGTTTCCCAATATCATGAATATTATCATATCGATAAGTTTTACATAGCCGAGAGGTTTTCGTTTAACGAAAGCCCTCGGCTTTTTCTATTTCTGGAGGTGATTTTACCCATTGAGAACAAACCGACCCTACGTGCAGATTGACCCAGATGTGCTTGAACGGGTGCGGCAGATTGATTTGTTATCCTATCTGCGTGAGTTTGAGCCGAGCAATCTCGTTAAGGTCAAAGGCAC